>Ga0073934_10001895_pt1 | contig 46889 bp, 40 predicted proteins | sample LarsenN4metaG_FD_76834 | JGI IMG/M metagenome (GOLD analysis project Ga0073934, IMG submission 76834) | Hot spring sediment bacterial and archeal communities from British Columbia, Canada, to study Microbial Dark Matter (Phase II) - Larsen... ...
AGCGGCTGCGGCTCGTCTCCGAACCGGTGAAGAAGATCGATTCCGAGGTGCGCAAGCTCGTCGACGACATGTTCGAGACCATGTACGACGCGCCCGGCATCGGGCTCGCCGCGATCCAGGTGGGCGTGCCGAAACGCGTCATCACCATGGACCTGTCGAAGAAGGACGAGGACAAGGAGCAGCGCGTCTTCATCAATCCCGAGTTGGTGTGGTCGTCGGACGAGACGGTCGCGCGCGAGGAAGGCTGCCTGTCGATTCCGGAATATTACGAGGAGGTCGAGCGGCCGGGCGCAGTGCGGGTGAAATATCTCGGCCTCGACGGCAAGGAGCATGAGATCGACGCCAAGGGGCTGCTCGCCACCTGCATCCAGCACGAGATCGACCACCTCAACGGCATCCTGTTCATCGATCACATTTCGCGGCTCAAGCGCAACCTGATCACCAAGAAATTCGCCAAGGCGGCCAGGCGCGCGGCGGCGGAATGAACAGACTTGCGCCGGCGGAGCGGTTTTGATATCAATTGATATCAAAGAGCGTCCGATGTCCGATATACTGATCCGAAACATGCCGGCGCGAATGAAGCGAAAAATTCAAGAGCGCGCACGCGTGCATGGGCGCAGCCTTTCGGACGAGGTAAAATCCTTGCTTGAGGAGAAGCTTCGGGAGCCGGTCAAGGATCGCAAACTGGGTACCGAGTTGTTCAACCTGGTGCCGCCACAATACCGCGGCGACGACCTGATTTTCGAGATCCGTGGGCGGGCGCGAAAACCGCCGGATTTTGAGTGATCCTTCTGGATACCAGCGTTGTTTCCGAGGGGCTGCGGCCTCGGCCGAACTTGGCTGTGCAAGAATGGATAAACGAGCAGCCTCACGACTCCTTGTATCTTTGTGCGCCGGTACTTGCCGAACTGCGCTTCGGACTTGAGTTGCTCAGCGACGGTAGACGCAGGGATTATTTGCGGCGGGGTGTCGAAAAGATCGAATCCGATCTGTTTCTCGATCGCATATGGCCCTTCGACGCGGCGGCGGCGCGCGAATATTCGATCCTCGCCGCTGACCGGCAGAGGCGAGGGCGCCGAATCGACCTTGTGGATGGAATGGTCGCTGCAATTGCGCGCGCGCGAGGCGCGATTCTGGCGACACGGAATGTCGAGCACTTCGCCGATCTCGGGCTTGAACTGGTCAATCCGTTTGAAGTGGCGAGCAATGCAGGCAACGACTGATCTCACATGCCGCTGCGCCTGATCTTCATGGGCACGCCCGCATTCGCGGTGCCGACGCTGGTCGAGATCGTCGGGCGCGGCCATGACGTGGCGGCGGTCTATACCCGCGAAGCCAAGCCCGCCGGCCGCCGCGGCCTCGCATTGCAGCCGACCCCGGTGGAGCGCGAGGCGCGCCGCTTCGGGCTTCCCGTGCTGACGCCGGCAACGTTGCGGACGCCGCAAGCGCAGGAGGCATTCCGCGCCCACAAGGCCGACGCCGCGGTGGTGGTGGCCTACGGGCTGATCCTGCCGAAGCCGGTGCTGGAGGCGGTGCCGCTCGGCTGCTTCAACCTGCATGCCTCGCTGTTGCCGCGCTGGCGCGGCGCCGCCCCGATCAGCCGCGCCGTCATGGCCGGCGATTCCGAGACCGGCGTCATGGTGATGAAGATGGAGGAGGGGCTCGATACCGGCCCCATCGCCATGGCCGACCGCGTGCCGATCGCCCCCGACATGACCGCCGGCGACCTGCATGATGTGCTGGCGCGCCGCGGTGCCGCGCTGATGGTGCAGGCGCTGTCGGCGCTGGAGCGCGGAACGCTGGCGCTCACGCCGCAGCCGGAGGCGGGTGTCGTGTACGCCGCCAAGATCGCCAAGAACGAGGCCCGCATCGACTGGTCGCGCCCATGCAAGGCCGTGCACGACCACATCCGCGGGCTGTCGCCGTTTCCGGGCGCGTGGTTCGAACTCCCCGGCGAGGGCGCGCCGGTGCGGGTGAAGGTTTTGCGCTCGACCAGGACTGAAGGGTCGGCCGCGCCCGGCACCGTGCTCGACGATGTGCTCACCGTCGCCTGCGGCGATGGTGCGGTGCGCCTCATCGAACTCCAGCGCGCCGGCCGGCAGGCGATGGCGGCGGACGAGTTCCTGCGCGGCACGCCGCTCCCTGCCGGGACGCTGTTGCGGTGATGCTCACGCCGCCCGGTAGCCCGCCCAGTGGTGGCGGCGCGACTCGATATAGTCCGCCAGGTCGCGGTCGGTCACGCGCACGAGGTCGGTGTGGCCGAATCCCTTCGAATAATCGAGGATCGACACGATCTCCGGCGTGATGCGCAGCATCGGCACCGCCGCCGGGTCCGGCCGCGGCATCACCTTGTATTCCGGATAGCGCCGCAACAGGATCGCGGCGGCGTGGTCGATCTCGCCCGGGTCCGCCACCTCCACCGCGCGCGCCGCCAGCGACAGCCCCTTGATCATCAGCGGCTGCGGATAGTCGTTCGCGATCGCGATCGAGATGCGCGGATCGCGCATGATATTGGCGAACTTCTGGCTGTCGCGCGCGATGAAGCAGTAGATGATGAGCCCGTCGTTGGCGTAGCCGACGATCGTCGCCTGCGGCCAGCCGTCGGGACGGTTGGTGGCGACCGACATGATCCGGTGCTGGTTGAGAAGGTCGACGATCTGCCGCTTGTACTCGGATTTCATGTGCCGTGCTCCATGGCTCGCATGGGCACAGCCTATTGCTGCCGCAACCGGCGGCCTTGAGCTAGGTCAAGGACCCCGGCGCGGAGCGGCCGCCGACGACCTAACAATTTCGTCGCGGCGATGATACGACCTCGCCCATGCCCCGCTACAAGCTCACCATCGAATATGACGGCGCGCCGTTCGTCGGCTGGCAGATCCAGGCCAACGGGCTGTCGGTGCAGGGCGTGCTCGCCGATGCCATCGCGGCCTTCGCCGGCGAGCGCGCGGGCGTACATGGCGCCGGCCGCACCGATGCCGGGGTGCATGCGCTCGGGCAGGTCGCGCATGTCGATCTCGCGAAGGACTGGGATGCCGACACCGTGCGCGACGCGCTGACGGCGCATCTGCGCCCGCATCCGGTGGCGGTGATCGCGGCCGAGCGGGTGCCGGACGATTTCGATGCCCGTTTCTCGGCGGCGAAGCGCCACTATCTCTACCTGATCGTCAACCGCCGCGCCGACCTGACGCTGGAGCGCGGCCGCGCCTGGCGGGTCGGCAAGCCGCTCGACGCCCGCGCCATGCACAACGCCGCCACGCGGCTTCTCGGCCGGCACGACTTCACCACCTTCCGCGACGCCGAGTGCCAGGCGAAGTCGCCGGTGAAGACGCTCGACCGGCTCGACGTGCACCGCGACGGCGATCATGTCAGCATCGAAGCGTCGGCGCGCTCGTTCCTGCACTCGCAGGTCCGCTCCATGGTCGGTTCGCTGGTCGCGGTCGGCGAGGGGCGCTGGACCGGCGCCGATCTCTCAGCCGCGCTCGCAGCGCGCGACCGGGCGGCCTGCGCGCCGGTGGCGCCGCCGGAAGGCCTCTACCTCGTGCGCGTGGACTACTGAGCCTGCACAGCCCGTGCAGCGCAGAGCGGCAACGCTTTGATCTGGCGATTGCGCAGACAGGGAAGCATTTGATCGCAGCGGGCCACGGTTTGCTACGATTGTCTTTGCTTATGCGGCCCGAACCGGTTCGGGCCGGCGGTGCCGCGCATCAGGCCAAGCTCGATGGTGACCCAGAAAAACCCGAGCGCCGCGAACACGTACATCGGCGAGGCGGCGTCAAACTGCTTTTCGGCGTGAAGATAGATCGCCCAGAGCAGCAATACCGGCGGCGCCAGGCCGTAGAGGAAGTACCACAGGCCGGACCGGTTGCGGTCGTGCAGACGTTTGACCGTCACCGCCGAATGCGTCCAGATCATCAGGCCGACGATGAACACGAACGCCACGTAGCGGCCGATGTCGCCGGTGCCCGGCACCGCGCCGTCGGCGAGGCCGGCGGCGAATCCGACGATGGCCGTGGCCGCCATCAGCCCGAGCCAGTAGCGCAGGCGGCCGATGCGGCCGTCGTGGCCGAAGACGAGATCGACAAAGGCGGCGATGAGGCGCCGGGCAGGGGACTCGGTCAAGCTGCAAACCTCGGTTTCGGTTCGGACACGGCGCTCTGCCGCGACAACCTATCACGACAGCGCCGGACCAGGGGCGGGTGCGCCCGGCGCCGATTGATGCCATCATCGGCGCAAGCGGTCGACAACCCGGTCTCGGAGGGCGACATGATTTCACGGCGCGGGCTTCTGGCTTCCGGCGCGTTCGCGGGAGCGGCGGCGCTGACGCCGCGTCCGGCGTGGGCGCAGGCCTATCCGGCCGGCAATGTGCGGCTCGTCGTGCCGTTTCCCCCGGGCGGGGCGACCGACGTGCTCGGCCGCGTCGTCGCGCACAATCTCCAGGAGTTGTGGAAGCAGACCGTCGTTCCCGAATACAAGCCGGGCGCATCGGGGCTCCTCGGCACCCGGCAGGTCATCGCCTCGCCGCCCGACGGCTATACGCTGCTGCTCGCCTCCACCGGCGCGATCCTGTCGGTCGCCGCCGCCGGCGGTGCGGAGGCGGCGACCTATCAGGTCACGCGCGAACTGGCGCCGATCTCGCTCGTTGCGGCACCCGCCTACATCCTGGTGGTCAACCCCGCGGTGCCGGTGAAGAACGCCGCCGAGCTGATCGCCTATGCGAAGACGAATCCCGGCAAGCTGTCCTTCGGCTCCTCCGGTGCGGGCACCGCGACGCATCTGTCGGGTTCGCTGTTCGCGCACATGGCGGGCGTCGAGCTTCTGCACGTGCCCTATCGCGGCACCGGCCCGGCGGTGAACGATCTCCTGGGCGGCCAGATCAGCATGCTGTTCGCGCCGCCGCAGGTGGTGGCCCAGCACATCGCCGCCGGCAAGCTGCGCATGATCGGTACCACCGGCACCGAGCGCTCGGCCCTGTTCCCCGACTATCCGACCATTGCCGCGACCGGGTTGCCCGATTTCCAGTCGCTCGGCTGGTTCGGGCTGTTCGCGCCGGCCAAGACGCCGGCGGCGATCGTCAGCAAGGTCTCGGCCGATGTCGGCAGAACGCTGAAGCAGCCCGATTCCGTCAAGCGGCTCGCCGCCGCCGGCGCCGAGCCGGCGCCGAATTCGCCGGCGGAGTTCACCGCCTTCGTCAACAAGGACATCGCCAAGTGGCTCGATCTTGCCAAGCGGGCGAACATCAAGCTGGTGCCGTGACTCGCTGCCTTCATCGCCGCTGCGAAAGCGGCGACAACGGTGGAGAGCCGGGCGGTGGCATCACGAATCGGGACGCTCGAAGCAGGCGCGTTTGACGTCCGCCTGTCCCCCGACAACGGCGCAAGACCGATATTGAAGGACGTTTTTTTCGAGATGGGCCATACTGCTGACATGCCTATGCGCTGCCGACTTTTGGTCTTGGCAAATGTTGCCTGAGCACCGTCCGCCAAGGGGCGTGGGAAAACTTCTCCGCCAAGAACGTCAACATCACATTGAGTTTAGGCGAACGATGCCTGCCTTGCGGGAACATGGCATACAGCGGCACCGGTTCTGACGCGTGAAAATCCATCAGCAGCGGAATGAGACGCCCTTGACGTATCGGCTCGCTCGCAACAAGATCTCCTAGCCGCGCAATTCCGAGGCCTTGGATCGTAAGATCGCGGACCGAGAGAAAATCGTTTGCGCAGAAGTTTCCGTTCACCTCAACTTGGATTCGTCCGTTTGGTGTCTGGAATGGCCAACGCTTGAGCGCCGGATTCGTCGTAACGTACAGGCAATTATGTTGACGAAGGTCTTCAGGCGTCTCGGGAGTTCCATACTTCCTCAAATATTCCGACGACGCGCAGACGATCCGTTCAAGATCGCAAATCTTGCGGGCGATGAGTGATGAATCCGTTACGCCGCCTATCCTGATCAACAGGTCAACCCCTTCTTTCATAAGATCAACTAACTCGTCGGTCAGTGTAAGATCGACTTGGACCCCCGGATACCGGGACAGAAATTCGGGCATCGCCGAAACCAGCTGGCTTTGTCCAAAAGTGAGGCCACAATTGACGCGCAGCAGGCCGCTCGGTGCCTCACGGCGGCGCGAAAGCTCGGTTTCGATCTGTTCGATCTCGGCAAGGATGCGCCGGCAGTGCGAAAAATAGCTTTCGCCCTCTTCCGTCAACACGAGCTTCCGCGTCGTGCGGTTGAGTAGCCGCACGCCGAGGCGGTTTTCGGTGCGGGTGATTATCTTCGAGACGGCCGATGGCGTCAGCGCCAGCGCGCGAGCGGCAGCGGAGAATCCTTCAAGCTCGACCGCTCGCACAAAAACGACCATTTCGGTGGGGGTTTTCGCCGCGCTCATTTATGACGTTCGGTCACGACTGCTGTGCCGCTGCTCGGGATTGTCGTCAATTTAGCGCGCAATTACTGTGCTGCGAAGTCCGCTGGGTCGATGAAATGTATTCAGAGGGGGATTCGCTATGGCACTTACTCGCCGTCATTTGCTTCGGGTCGCGGCTGCTGTCGCTTGTTTTCCGCACGCTTCGTCCTTGGCCATGGCGCAAACCTATCCAGCTCGGCCAGTGCGGATCATCGTTGGGTTTCCCCCCGGCGGTAACGCAGACCTTGTCGCTCGCATGATCGGACAATGGTTGTCGAATCGGCTGGGCCAGCAATTTGTCGTCGAGAACCGACCGGGCGCCAATACCAACCTGGCGACCGAAGCGGTCGTGCGTGCTCCCGCGGACGGTCATACTCTGCTCCTGATCGGTCCGCCGCAAGTGATCAATATGAGCCTGTACAGCAAGCTCAGCTACGATTTCATCCGCGACGTCTCTCCAGTGGCGAGCATCCTACGCACCCCCTTCGTCATGGAGGTGATCCCCTCGGTTCCAGTCAAAAGCGTGCCGGAGTTCATCGCATATGCCAAGTCCAATCCGGGCAAGCTCAACATGGGGTCGGCCGGGATCGGATCAGGGCCGCACCTCGCTGGCGAGCTGTTCAAGATGCTGACCGGCATCGACATGGTGCATGTGTCCTATCGCGGCACCGGCCCAGCCCTGACCGCGTTACTTGGCGGTCACGTACAGGTGTATTTCGATGGCATTCCAACCTCGCTTCCGCACATCAGGGAAGGCAAGTTGCGCCCGCTCGCGGTGACTTCCGAGGAGCGTTCGGATGCGCTGCCTGACATCCCGACGCTTGCCGAATTCCTGCCGGGCTACGAAGCGAGCCTATGGTTTGGCATTGGTGCGCCCCGTAACACACCTGCCGAGATCGTGGCGACACTTAACCGGGAGATCAACGCAGCCCTTGCTGATCCAAAGATCAAGGCGCGGATCGCCGAGATGGGTGCCACGGTCCTACCAGGCCCATCCGCCACCTTCGGCCGATTGCTTGCTGATGAGACCGATAAATGGGCCAGAACCGTTAAGTTCGCCGGCGCCACGCTGGACTAACCAACCGCTCAAAACGCGTCGCCCCCGGGACGTCCTCGTGACTTGGTCGCGTCCACTCTTTAAAAGCGGACTGCAAGCGGGCACCGAGCCACGTCCGTCTTGAGTTGCTGCCTACGACTTCGCCAATGGCTTCGTAATCGCACGCACACGCTCGATGAAAAGGTGTGCAGGAGGACTCAATTCGCGATCTTTCAAGGTGATGATTGCGACTGGATGTCGCGCATTGGCAAGTGCGACAGGTAGCGGTCGCAGAAATGGATGCTTGCGCGGTAGCTTAAGTGAAAAGCCCACGACTACCGACAGAAACTTCCCGGTTGCGACCAGTTCGGCTAGCAAGTTGGGAGATGACGATGTGACGGTCAACTGCGGCGGTACCAGGCCGCTTGCTTGAAAGACGCTAGCGACGAGTGAGCCAAACGAATTCTCGGGCGGCTGTTGAATCCAGGGCTCGTTGAGCAAGTCAGCCAGGATCAACTTCCGCCGACGTATCAAAGGATTGGTTTTCCCAGCGACCACAACCATGGAATCGTAGAACAACACTTCCGTGGAAAACTCCTTTGGCGGCTCGCGAGAGATTCGCGTGATTGCCAATTCGACGTTTCGCTCCGCGAGATGCTGATAGAACGTTCCCACCTGGTCGCCCGTGGCAACATGAAAGACCATTCGGGGATGTTCGCGCGTGAGCTGGCTGAGAGCCGGAATAACGATGGCACCGGCGATCGCCTCGGTTGCAGCAACTCGAAGCTCTCCCGCGGATGGATCGGACAGGAAGTCAATATCCTGGACGCCTTGACGCAACTCGTTAAACAGCGCGACGCCACGCTTGATGAAGGCTTGGCCATAAGCTGTCGGCTCAATTCCTCGATGGGAGCGGTCTAGCAGGCGAACGCCGAGCGTGTGTTCGAGGTCGGCAATGGCCTTTGAAATCGCGGGCTGCGATATGTTGAGGCGCGACGCCGCCTTGCCCATGCTCTTGGCTTGAATCACCGTCATCAAGATATCGACGTCCCGCAATTTGAGCCGGCGTTTGATGCGATCGTTCCACGGCACGTTGAGTAACCCATTCTGAAACACAATGACCACATTCCAGAATATTATTATCTGGTTATGGTGGGAAGGGATAGGCTGCGACCTGACTTGGTTCGCATCGTCAATCACAGATGGAGCTTGAACCATGCACCGGCGTAACCTTCTCGCCTCAGCGGTGGCTTTTGCTGGCAGCCTTGTGGCTTACGGCCCAAGTTTCGGGCAGGCGCTTCCATCGCGACCGATCCGAATCATCATCCCATACGCTCCGGGCGGAGGGACCGACGCTTATACCAGGCTCGTCTCGGAACACATGTCGAAGACGCTTGGGCGCATCTTGATTGTCGAGCATAAGCCTGGTCGGACCGGCAATACCGGCGCGCAATTCGTTGCCCAGGCGCCAGCAGACGGCGAAACGATTCTTGTCACCACCCAGTCGCTCACTGAGATCAGCCCCAGCGTATTCGCCAATCTGAAGTGGTCGCAGAGCGACTTCATTCCGCTCATCCGCGGCGTGACCTCACCACTGGTGCTGGTGTCCAATTCAGGCTTGCCAGCGAAGACGCTCCCGGATTTGGTGGGATGGATCAAGAAGAATCCGGGGAAGCTTTCCTACTCGTCTTATTCCACCGGTTCGCCGTCCCACTTCCTCGGCTTTCAGTTAAACCAGCGCTTTGGGCTCGATCTCGGTCACGTGCCTTCAAAGGGGTCCGGTTATCAAGCCACAGACCTGATGGGTGGCCATGTCCCGTTTGGTTTCGCCCAGATGCATGCTTCCCGGCCGTTGATCCAGGCCCGCAAGCTCAATGCCATCGCGGTCACGAGTCCAGGGCGGTCCCGCTTTCTGCCGGACGTGCCGACCTTCGCAGAATTGGGCCATGATGAGTTCACGACCAGTGTCTGGTTCGGCCTAACGGTTCGCGCCGGAACACCGCCGGCCGTGGTCGAAAGGCTCCTGAGTGCGGCTAAGGCAGCGCACGCAGATCTCGAAATCCGAGCAAAACTCGAATCCCAAGGTCTTGAGGTGTCGGGTCAGTCCGGTCCCGAGCTTGCCGCTGACATCAAAACTCAGATTGAGCGCTGGGCTCGGCTGGTCAAAGCGGCGGGCTTCAAGGCGAATTAATCAATTGATCCAGGGAGAACACCATTGCTCACCTCCGCCGAAGCCTGGTGGCGCTGACGATTGCTTCGGGCCACGAACGACAACTCAATGTGAGCACAAGGGGTCCGCGTTCGGGTGCATGGCGACCAAAGCGTTTCTATTGCAGGGTATGTTGAGACGGAGTGCTATTTCTGGTCCCGAGGCCGGCATGCGCATCAGTTGTTAAACGGCCTAGGAAAAATACCGCTCCAGGATGTTGCGATACACCGCCGTCAGCGCCACCAGATCGGCGACCGGCGTGCGCTCGTCGACCGCGTGCATGGTCGTGCCGACCAGCCCGAATTCGATGACCGGGCAGTAGTTCTTGATGAAGCGTGCGTCCGAGGTGCCGCCCGAAGTGGACAGCGCGGGCCGGCGGCCGGTCACCTGCGCGATCGCGTCCACCACCAGATCGATGAACGGACCGGGCGGCGCCAGGAACGCGTCCGCGTTCGACGGCTCCCAGTCGATGTGCCAGCGGATGAAGCCGCGCGCCGCGGTCTGCGCGCGCGCCTCGATCAGCGCGCGCAACGACGCCTGCGTGTAGTTGTCGTTGAAGCGGATGTTGAAGCGTGCCCGCGCGGAGGCCGGGATCAGGTTCACCGTCGGGTTGCCGATGTCGATCGAGGTGAATTCGAGGTTCGAGGGACCGAAATTCGGCGTTCCCTGGTCGAGCGGCTCGTACATCAGCGCGCCCATCAGCGCGACCAGCCCGCGCACCGGATTGTCGGCACGCTCGGGATAGGCGACGTGGCCCTGCTTGCCGGTCACCACCAGCACGCCGTTCTGCGAGCCGCGGCGGCCGATCTTGACCATGTCGCCGAGCGCCTCGGCGCTGGTGGGCTCGCCCAGGATGCAGTGGTCGAATGTCTCGCCACGCGCCGCCGCCCATTGCAGCAGCTTCACCGTGCCGTTGACCGCGATGCCCTCCTCGTCGCCGGTGATCAGGAACGAGATCGAGCCCCTGGGCGGCTCGCCCGTCAGGTAATCGAGAACGGCGGCGACCGCGCAGGCGATGCCGCCCTTCATGTCGACGGCGCCGCGGCCGTACAGCATGTCGCCCACGATCCGGCCGTCGAACGGCGGGCACGACCACGCCGCCTCGTCGCCGACCGGCACCACGTCGGTATGCCCGGCGAAGACAAGGTGCGGCGCACCGGTGCCGATGCGGGCGTAGAGATTGTCCACCGGCGCGGTACCGGGCTCGGAAAAGGTCAGGCGGTGGGTGGCGAAGCCCGCGGTGGCGAGCGTGCGTTCGAGCAGCGCCAGCGCGCCGCCCTCCGCCGGCGTCACCGACGGGCAGCGCAGCAGGTCGCGCGCAAGCTGAACGGGATCGGCGGCGGGCGCGGTCATCGCCCGCCTTTACGGACACAAGGCGGCGGCGTCAACGCGTCCGCGGTCAGGCGCGGCCTTCCAGCGGGTCGGCACCGTACTGGTTGGGGCCGACAGTGCCGCGCAGGCAGCCGAACCAGATCAGCGCCCAGACCAGCAGCGCAAGGTAAAGGACGCCGAAGATCAGCCCGGCGCCCCCGACCCGCGCCATATCCTGGGGGCTCAGTTCCTGGCCTGAGACGATTGCGGCGCCGACCGATATGCCCGCATAGGCGAAGAAGACCAGGATCAGGAGGATCGGGCCGCCGACGAACACCACCAGCCAGGCGGCGCTGCGGTTGAGGTCGTGCAACCGCTTGGCGCCGGAGGCAAGGGCGATCCACAGCGCGGCGATGCCGACGACGAACGCCACCAGGTTGACGACCCCCTCCGGCGCGACCAGCGTCAGCAGATACACCACGACGTGGATGATGATGGTGATGAGCACCGCCAGCCACCATTTGGCGCGGTTGATGCGACCGCTGAAACTGAAAAGGATGTGTCCGAGGTTCATGGCGATGTCTCCCTGCGACGGGTCTCGTGAACTCTAGGAGTCCGGCGCAGGGCGGTAAAGCACAATAAGGTCAGGGAGCCGGCGACGTACCTTGGCCCGCGAGCGGATCGGGTCCGTAACGGTTGTCGCCCGCAACGCCGCGGCGGAGTCCGAAGTCGATGAGCAGGACAAGGCCCATGAGTGCGACCGGGATGCCGACGGCGAGCAAGGCCGGGCTCGGCTTGTCCATCGAACCGGACAGGCCTGCGAGCGTCATCAGGCTGAGCACGACCGCGCCCGCCATGAAGACTCCGGGCACCCAGGTCGGCACGTTGCGGTCGTGACCGCGCTTGGCGAACAGCGCGAATTGCGGATAGGCAATCAGAAGGCTCACGATCGCGCTCCAGCGCTCGCCGAGCAGGACATGGGCGGCGATTTCCGGGACCGCCAGCACGAGCAGGCCGATCCAGAACGGCTTGCGATTGATCCGCCCGTCGATGCCGGCGAAGAGATGGACCCAATCCATGCGTCCTCGCGTCAATCCCGCAGCAGTTCGTTGATCGAGGTCTTGGAGCGCGTCTTCTCGTCGACGCGCTTGACGATCACGGCGCAGTAGAGGCTCGGCCCGCCATTTCTGCCGGGCAGCGACCCCGGCACCACGACGGAGTAGGGCGGTACCTCGCCCTGGTGGGTGGCGCCGGTCTCGCGGTCGACGATGCGCGTTGAGGCACCGATGAACACACCCATCGACAGCACCGAGCCTTCGCGCACGACCACGCCCTCGGCGACCTCCGAGCGGGCGCCGACGAAGCAGTTGTCCTCGATGATCACAGGCCCGGCCTGCAGCGGCTCCAGCACGCCGCCGATGCCGGCGCCGCCGGAGATGTGGCAGTTCTTGCCGACCTGCGCGCACGACCCGACCGTCGCCCAGGTGTCGATCATGGTGCCGGAGTCGACATAGGCGCCGAGATTCACGAACGACGGCATCAGCACAACGTTCGGAGCGATGTAGGCGGAGCGGCGTACCACCGAGCCCGGCACCGCGCGGAAGCCCGCGGCCTTGAAGCGATCGCTGTCCCAGCCCTCGAACTTGGTCGGCACCTTGTCCCACCAGGTCGAGTTGCCGGCCGCGCCCGCGATCGGGCCGTTGTCGGTGAGCCGGAACGACAGCAGCACCGCCTTTTTGAGCCACTGGTTGACCGACCAGTTGCCGTTGGCGCCCTTCTCGGCCACGCGCACGGCGCCGCGATCGAGCAGGTCGAGCGCGGCCTCGACGGCGTCGCGCACCGGCCCTTCGGTCGCGGGTCCGATGCCGTCACGCTTTTCAAACGCGTCGTCGATGGTCCGGGCAAGCGCGGCGTGGGACATTGATAACCTCGGCGGTCGGTCGGATGCGGGACTTGTCGAGGGAAGGGCGCGCGATGTCAAGCTGCGTGGCTGCGGCCTTGGCGGCCGCGTGCGATCGGCTAAGCTCTGCGGCTGTCGGGAGGATTTGCATGACCGCATGGTTCATCGCGGTTGCGATGGCGGCACTCGTTGCGGCCGATCCGGCGCTGGCGCAGGCGCTCGGCGGCACGACGCCGGCGACGTTCGGCGAGGCGATGCGGTCCGCTCTCGGCCATCCGGTCACGGGACTGGCGCATGTGGCCGCGGTCGTTGCGGTGGGATGTCTGGCGGCGACGCAGGCCAACGGGCCTTACCTCGTCGGCGGCTATGTGCTGGCGAGCGTCGTCGGTGCATCGGCCCATGTCGGTGAAGCGACGGTGGCGAATGCGACCGTGTTCGTGGCGCTGGCGGCGGTCGCGCTCGGGCTGCTGGTGTTCCGCAGGGAGCCGTTGCGGCGCGACATCGTGTTCGCATTGTTCGGCGGCACCGGCCTGATCAACGGCTATGTGCTGGGCGCGCCGATCGCGGCTGCGCAGCGTGACCTGATCGCCGCCTATCTCGCCGGCATGGCGGTGATCCAGGTTTCGCTGGCGATGGCGGTGATGTTCGGGCTGCGCGCCCTGGCGACGCGCGCAGCTCTGCAATTGTTTGCGATGCGCGTGATCGGCGCATTCACCGTCGGTGCGGGCGCGGCGATCCTGTTGCAGCGCTACGGGGCCGGCGCCTGAGGCTGAAATTCCCGGTCGTCAGTGCGCTTCGCGCAGGCGCGCGCGCAGCACCCGGTTGAATTCGTCCGCCGCCTCGTACTGCACCCAGTGCCCGGCGCCCGCGATGACATCGAAGCTTGCGCCCGGCCGGAACTCTTCGAGTTTACGCCGGCGCTCGTCCAGATACGGGCCGGCGGTCGCGTCGTGCTCGCCCCAGATGCCGGCGAGCCGTCCCTTGAAGCCGGTCAGGCTCTGCCGGAGATCGCCGGTCGGCGCGATGTGCTTGCCGCGCACGCGCGAACGCTCGGCGTTGTGGTGCTGCATGTAGAGCGCGTTCTCGTCGATCGCCGTCGGGTCGCGCACCATCAGGATGGCAAGGTTCTTGCGATGCGCCTCGAGCTTCTCCGCCACCGTCGGCAGCCGCCGCCAGGATCTCATCGGCGCAATCTCGGGGCGCCGCGCGGTGGTGCCGGTGGCGCCGACCAGCACCAGGCAGGCGAGCCGCTCGCCGGCGAGTCTCGCGACATAGCCGGAAATCAGGCCGCCCATGGAGAAGCCCGCCACTGCAAAGCGGCTCTCCGGACCGAGGATGCCGTCGATTCCGTCAAGCAGGCTGGCCGCGACCTTCTCCACGCTGGTCGGCATCGCCATGCCGGCCGATTCGCCGGAGCCCGGGATGTCGGGGACCAGCAGCATGAAATCGCGCGACAGGTCCGCGATGTTGCGCATCCAGTGCATCCAGCTGCCGGTGCCGCCATGCAGCAGCACCAGCGGATCGCCTTTGCCCCAGATGCGCCAGACCAGTTCGCCGCCGTTCACCGGGGTGGTGCGGCGGGTGGCGGTGCTGTCGAGGGTTTCGATGAAGGCAGGGCGAGCGAGAGTCTGCGTGATCATGCGTACCGGGGAGACTAGGATTCATAATAGGTCGAGGCGTCGGCCGCCAGCTTGGACCGCAGCGGCACGCTCGAAGCGTCGTAGCCGTAGAGCCAGTCCGGATTGGTCTCCGCGCGCATCCAGGTGTTCCGGCTGGAGCCGGCCTGCACCACGCTGGCGCGCGGCTTGCGCGTGGTTTCGTAGAGACGGAAGGCGGCTTCGAGGCTGTCGGCCTCGTCGATCGCGCGCGCCAGCACGGCTGCATCCTCCAGCGCCATCGCCGCGCCCGACGCCATGTAGGGCGTCATCGGATGGCAGGCGTCGCCGAGCAGCACGACCCGGCCCTTGCTCCAGGCCGGCAGCGGGTCGCGTTCGTAGATGCCCCATTTGTGCACCTCGGGCGCCGCCGCCAGGAGCCGCTGCACGTCGGAATGGAAGCTTGCGAACGCCGCGCGCATCTCGCCGAGATCGCCCTTGGTCGACCAGGACTCGCGCGTCATCCAGTCGGCCTTCTCCGGCAGGCTGGTGGTGAAATAGATCTCGTCGCGGGCGGCGGTGACGTAATAGACGACGATGTGCCGGTCGCGGCCCCACCACTTGGTGCGCGACGGTCCGATATCCGTTCCCTTCAGCAGCGAAGCCGGAAAGGTGGTCCGGTAGGCGAGCCGCCCGGTGAAGCGCGGCTGCTCCGGGCCTGCCACGTGGTCGCGGACCAGCGAATGCACGCCGTCGGCGCCGATGACAACGTCGGCCTCGGCCTCGCTGCCGTCGGCGAAGCTGAGCTGCACGCGGGGTCCTTGCGGGGCGAGGCCGACAAGCTTGCGGCCGAGCCGGATGCTCTGCGGCGGCACGATCGACAGGAGCGCCGCGTGCAGGTCGCCGCGATGCAGCGTCAGGAACGGCGCGCGGTAGCGCGCCTCGACCTCGCGGCCGAGCGGGTGGTCGTTGGTGACTTTGCCGGAGAAGGCGTCGCGGTTGAGCGAGCTTGTGGGTGCGTGCGCGACCTGGCGCAGGCGATCCTCGATGCCGAGCCAGCGATGCACCTTCATCGCGTTCGGGCTCTGCTGGATGCCGGCGCCGATGCGCGCGAACGCGTCGGCCTGCTCGTAGACGGCCGGTTCGATGAAGAACTTGCGCAGCGCCGCCGCGACGGCGAGCCCGCCGATGCCGGCGCCGACGATCGCGATGGAAAGCTTCTGCTGCCCGCGCATGAGGCTTTCTAGCGTTTCGCGGCGACGGTTTCCAGGAATCCGACGAGGTTGTCGGTCACGTGATCGACATGGGGATCGTCGCGCCCCGCCAGTTCCCAGTCCTCGCGGAACACCTCGCGGGTGTTCTCCGGAACCACCAGCACCGTGGTCATGCCGAGCCGGTGCGGCACCGCGAGATTGCGCGCGAGGTCCTCGAACATGGCTGCCCTTGCGGCGTCGACGCCGTGCGCCTTCAGGAAGCGCTCGTAGGTGGCGGGGGACGGCTTCGGCTCCAGCTCGGCCGCCACGATGTCGAACACGTCCTCGAAATGACGGTGGAGCTGAAGCCGCGCCAGCACCGCGTCGGCGTGGCTGCGGGTGCCGTTGGTGAGGATCAGCTTGCGGCCCGGCAGCCTCTCGATCGCGAGCCCGAGCGCCGGGTTGGGCTCCAGCGGCGAATGGTCGACCTGGTGCACGAAATCGAGGAAGTCGTCCGGCTTCATGCCATGCTCGGTCATCAGCCCGCGCATCGAGGTGCCGTAGCGCCTGTAGTAGTCCTTCTGGAGCCGGAACGCCTCGTCGTGGCTGATCTTGAGGAAATTTGCGATGTAGTCGCGGATGCGCACGTCCACCTGCTCCCACAGGTTGACGTGATGGGGATAGAGCGTGTTGTCGAGGTCGAACACCCAGGTGTCGACATGGTCGAACGCGCGCGGCGGCGGGCGGATGTTCGGACCGGTCGGCGTTTCCATCAGCCCCTCACCCGGCACCCCGCCTTTGCTGCGCCTCGGCGGGACGCGACCCTCTCCCCGCTGATGCGGGGCGAGGGCACGGAGCGCGCGGCGAACCACCAACCCAATCTCGCCCCCCTCACCGCGTCATCAGGGTGCCGGCGCCGTGGTCGGTGAGGAGTTCCAAGAGCACCGCGTGCGGCACCCGGCCGTCGAGGATGACGACGCCTTCGACGCCGGCGTCGAGCGCATAGAGACAGGTCTCGACCTTGGGGATCATGCCGCCGGAAATGGTGCCGTCGGCGATCAGCTTGCGGGCGTCGTTGGCGGTGAGCTTGTCGATCAGGGTCTTCGACTTGTCGAGCACGCCCGGCACGTCGGTGAGCAGCAGCAGCCGCTTGGCCTTGAGCGCGCCGGCGATGGCGCCGGCGAAGGTGTCGGCATTGACGTTGTAGGTGGTGCCGTCGTTCGAGGTGGCGAGCGGCGCCAGCACCGGGATGAGGTCGCGGCCGAGAATCTGGGTGAGCACGGTGGTGTCCACCGTCTCCGGCTCGCCGACGAAGCCGAGGTCCACCACCTGCTCGATCTTGGAGCCCGGGTCGGCGATGGTGCGGCTGATCTTGCGCGCCTTCACCATGTTGCCGTCCTTGCCGCACAGGCCGACCGCCTTGCCGCCGGCCTCGTTGATGAAGCCGACGATCTGCTTGTTGATCGAGCCGGCCAGCACCATCTCGACGATCTCGATGGTGGCCTTGTCGGTGACGCGCAGACCGGCGGCGAACTCCGACTTGATGCCGAGACGCTTGAGCATCTCGCCGATCTGCGGCCCGCCGCCGTGCACCACCACCGGATTGATGGCGGTCTGTTCCATCAGCACGATGTCGCGGGCGAAGCTCTTCGCCATCTCCTCCTCGCCCATGGCGTGGCCGCCGTATTTCACCACCACGATCTCCTCGTCGTAGCGCTGCATGTGCGGCAGCGCTTCCGACAGGATGCGGGCGATGTCGTGCGGCGTGACTGTCATGACGCGGTCCTCGAACGGTGCCGTCTCGGCGCTGCCTTTTAGCGGGCGGGGCGGCGAGGGGGAAGGGCCGTGTGCGGCGACGCATCCGGCCCGCTTGGCTTGCTTTCGGCGCCGCCGTCTGGTCGTCTGCCTCGCGATGCAAGGCACCCGGCGCGCGACCATGGCCGTCCCGTTCGCCGTCGCGATGACGGCGGTGGCGGTGCCGGTCGTCACGCATCCGCTGCCGCCGCTCACCGACTACGTCAACAACCTGGCGGCCGCCTATGTGATCGGCGCCATCGGCGCCGACGCCGACCTTCAGCGCTACTACGCGATCGAATGGCGGATCGTTCCGAACCTGATGATGGATCTCGTGGTGCCGGCGCTGCACCGGTTCATGAGCATCTACCTCGCCGGGCAGGTATTCGTGGTGCTGGCGCTCGGCCTGATCCTGAGCGGCACCTTCGCGCTCAGCCGGGCCCTGCTCGGCCGCTGGTCGGTGGCGCCGGCGGCGGCGGCGGTCATCCTCTACAACGAGGTTCTGCTGGTGGGCGTGATGAACTACGTGTTCGGCGTCGGGCTCGCGCTGTGGGCGCTGGCCGGCTGGGTCGCGTTGCGCGCGCGGCCGTGGCCCTGGCGGATTGCAGTGTCGACGCTGTTCGTGGTCGCGCTGTTCGTCTGCCACCTGTTCGCGGTCGGCCTCTACGGGCTCGGCGTGCTCGCCTTGGAGACGCACCGGCTATGGGCGACGCGGACCCGGCCGCTGGCGCCCCGGCTGGTCGATTTCGTCGGCAGCGGCGTGCCGTTCCTGGCGGCGGCGCTGCTGATGCTGGCCAGTCCGACCCTGGAGCTTGCCGGCGAAGTGCGCTGGGAGGTCCGCGGCAAGTTCGAGGGATTGCAGCTTGTCGTCACGGTCTACGACTACGCCATCGGTGCGCTGGTGGCGGCGGGATTTGCGCTCGCGCTCGCGTGGTCCATGCGGCGCGGCGTCCTGCGTCTGCATCCGATGGGATGGATGCTGCTCATCATCGGGGGCGCGATCTACTTGGCGATGCCGCGCGTGCTGTTTGCGACCCATCTCGCCGACCAGCGGCTGCCGGTCGCGCTCGCCTTCATGCTGATCGCCTGTCTCGATATCGATCTGCGGGAGCGGCCGCTGCGGCGGGGCCTCGCCGTCCTGTTTGCCGGCCTGCTGGCGGTGCGGCTCGCCGAGGTGCAGATCGGCTGGAACGAGCTCGGGCGGCAGAGCGAGACCTTCCGCCGCTCGGTGCTGGAGCTGACGCGCGGCGCGCGCGTGCTCACCGTGTTTGCCGACCGCGACGCCTATGGCGCCGGCCGCGTCAGCGACTTCAACCTCGTGCATGCCGCCTCGCTCGCCATCATCGAGCGCGCGGCGCTGGTGTCGAGCGCCTTCGTCGTGCCCGGCAAGCACGTGTTGCAGGTGCGCGCGCCGTACCGCCGCTTCGTCAACCGCGACGACCGGGTGCCGCCGTCGGCCGACTGGCTGCGACCGGCGGCGGGTTCGAAGGACGAGACCGACCGCTTCTACTGGAGCCAGTGGCACCTGCATTACGACTATGTGTACGTGCTGTTCGCCGATCCCGGCCGCGCCAATCCGGATGCCGCCCACCTGACGCTCGTCCGCGAAGGCCCGGGCTTCCAGCTCTACCGCGTCATCCTGAAGCGCTAGCTGCGCTCGGCGAGGAGGCGCGCGATGGCGGCGCGCAGTTCGGGCATCCCTGCGCCGCTGCGCGCCGACGTCGCCAGCACCTCGGGAAACGCGGCCGCATGCCTGGCGAGCGCGGCGGTGGCGGCCGCGATCCGCCCGGCCAGCGCGGCCGCCGGCACCTGGTCGGCCTTGGTCAGCACCACCTGATAGTTCACCGCCGCCCGGTCGAGCGTCGCCAGCACCGCGTCGTCCACCGGCTTGAAGCCGTGGCGCGCATCGATCAGGAGGTAGACGCGCGCGAGATTGGCGCGGCCGGCGAGGAAGGCGTGGATCAGCCCGGTCCAGGCCTTGACCTTGGCCTTGCTGGCGGCGGCATAGCCGTAGCCCGGCATGTCCACCAGCACGAGCGGCGCCGGCCCGGCGAAGAAGATCAGCTCCTGGGTACGGCCCGGCGTGTGCGAGGTGCGGGCGAGCGCCTTGCGCCCGGTGAGCGCATTGATCAGGCTCGACTTGCCGACATTGGAGCGTCCGGCGAAGGCGATCTCCAGGCCGCGCATCGGCGGCAGCGCCGCGAACGCGCCGGCGGCGGCGGCAAAGCGCCACTCGCCGGCGAACAGCTTGCGGCCGCGCTCGATCTCCTCGGGGGTGTAGTCCGCCATTGCAGTCGCCAGGTTTGTCGCATTGCGGTGTCAGAGGAACCGGGTCTGTGGTGGTTCGGACGTCCGCTTCATCGTTTCGGCAAGCGCTTCGGCAAGCGCTTCAAACGGATGTCCGAACCGGGCCACAGTAGCACGGCTTGACCCCGATCCACCGTGGCCGTCCTCTCGCCGCCGCGGCACGACCCTAGTCGCCGGCACAGTCATTGACCGGGCCCTTGCGCGCGATAAAGGCCTCGATCCGGCGCGCCATGGCGAGACGGAATTCGTTGATATCCCTGGGCACCTCGTCGTCGTCGGCGACGGCCGCCTGGCGCTGGCTGAGCAGCGCGTTCAGCTCGCGCAGCGTGCGCGTCAGCGAGCCGAGCGCGCGGGCGGCCTGCTCCATCTCGCGCGGAGGCATGGGCGCGGCGCCGAGCTTGGCGACGATCGCTTCGATGGCGGGCAGCACGCGCGCGGCGGCGCGTTGCAGGCGCAGCACGATGGTGCGGTCGTCAATCACGGCCGGCGGCGCGGCGTCGACCACGGCCGGTGCATCGACGCCGGCGGCGACGGCCGGCGTCGCGCCGGCAACGGTCGCGCCCGCCGCTGCGGCCGCGGGCGAACACGTGGCGGGCGCGGCCGCCGCCTCCTCGCCCCCATCCCCCGGAAGGCCGGGGGTCGGCGACGCGATCCGCGCGGCCGGGGCGGCAACCGGCGGTGGGCCGTCGGGCGGGATCGGCGGGCGCCGCCGCGCCCAGCCCCAGCGCCGCACGCGGTTGCGCAGCGTGCCGTCGGAGATGCCGTGTTCGGTGCAGATGTCCGTGATCGGGCGGTCGGTGTGCTCGTAGGCGTAGCGGATCTGCGCCCAGGCGTCGTCGGTGGGTGGCATGCTGGTTCCTGTCAGATGCAGCGGATGAAGCGGTCGCGCTTTGCGTGGTGTGGAGCCCCCGCCCCGTCACACGGCGTTCACGCATCCGTCTGCGACGGGCTGAGCGGGTGGAGGCTGCGGCGCCTCGAAAACGAACGGGTGGTGAAGCGCGCGCGACCGCGCGCAGAGCGGCGGCTTCGCCGTCGAGACAATGGTGGGAGCGTGCGCCCTTGCTAGCGCAGCAGCGTCACGCTGTCAAGGAATTTATTCCAGTACGCCGGTGCGGCGCTTCGGCCGTTCGCTTCCGGGCCATCCCGGCGGAATCGGAATGCAGGACGTTTGATGATCCTTCAACGCATGAGCGTTCCGGCGAGGCCGAGAATGATCACGACGGTAGCGATGGCCGCCATTGCAGGCGTCGGTGATCCGGTCTGCCGTGGCGCAAGACCGGCAGTTCACGGGAGCCGGACAAGTCTGCGTCGAAGGTCCGACCGGCCCGATCAGGTGCGCATATTCACACGCTCGCAACGCCAGCAGGCGCAGCCGCACCGGCGCGAATGGTCTGGGCGTCGAGCAGGCGATGGCTGGGACCATTGCTCCTCGTCAATCTTAACGCGTCATCTGTCGTCGGGAGCGAGAATAACCTTAAGCCCACGTGATTGTTGCGACACTTTCATGACAGTCGCATTGTCGATCAGGCACGTTGTTCAAGTGGCAGCGATGCCGACATCAACCAAAGGAAAGCAACAATGCGCGATCTCAAGAGTGAGGAACTCACGCACGTTTACGGAGCCGGCGGACGCGGCAAGCGCTGGTGTGCGCCCAAGAAGCACAAGAAGCACAAGAAGCATGGCGGCAGCTCCAAGAGCCGTGGCGGCAGCGGAAGCGGCCACCGGCGCGGCGGCAGCTCCTAAGCCGACAAGGCGTTGCCGGTGCATCGATCGATGCGCCGGCAGCGCGGTTGCCGATCAGGGCGGGCGGCGGCTGCCCGCACTGCGGTCAATCTGTTTCGAGCTTGCGACCGGAGGCCTCGTCTATGGATGCACGTTTGTCGTGGAGCCGCGAGCATTGCGGCACCTCAGCCGATGCGGCGGGCGATCAGCACGGAAAATGCCGGCAAGCGTGGCTGCTGGGTCAACCGCCGCTGGAAGACTATCTCGAACTGGCCGAAGAGTTGGCCGACGGGGATGCCCCAGGGCCACGTTCGCAACTGGTGGACGAATGGCGCCGCGCCAATGACTACTACGGCCATCTCGAGCGAATCGAGGCTGGCATGGCCGATGCGGTCGATGTGCGCGACCTCGATCCCGTCATGGGTGCGCTGGCGCGGGAGGTCGCCGCCGATGGCCGCTTTCTGCGGGCATGCGATACGCTGCCGACCCGCTTCGCCAGTGTGGAGCTGGCGCGGCTCGTCGTCGGCCAATCGCATGTGACGCTTGACCATACGGACAGGCTGGCGACGACGTTGCAAGACGTAACCTCGCCGGAAGCGCTGTTTCGGTTTTGTCTCCCGCTGGACCGCGCCGAAGCTCCCGTCCAGATGCGAAAAATGGGGGATTCAAAATTCATACTGTGGTCGGCGTCGTCGGACTTCCGCTTCCAAGAGGCCGTCCTGCTGCATCCCGATCAGATCAATCGGGTCGAACCATACGGTCCCATAGGCGGTGTGCTTGCGCTCATGGCAGGATACGGCTCGAACTTCTTGAGCGTGATCGAGTCCGACGGCCGCCTCATCCTGCACAACGGGCATCATCGCGCCTATGCGCTGCTGGAAGCCGGCTTTACGCATGCCCCGGCGGTGATCCAAACCGTCACCCGAATGGATGAACTCAAGGTGGCTGCGGGCCGGCGGGTGCTGGCCGATCCCGCCTTCTACCTGAAAGCGGCGCGTCCGCCGCTGCTCAAGGATTTCTTCGACCCGAACATTCGCAAGGTGTTGAGCGTGCCCAGGTCCATGACCGTGGTCGAGCTTGCGTTCGAGGTGAATGAGTATCGCGTCAAGGACTTCGTCTGCGGAGGTTAGCGCCATGGCAATTCCAGCCTACCAGTTGGAAGCGTCGGCGCCCAAGCCGGCCCCGCCGCCGCGCGATCGCGAACCGGCAACCGAGCCGCTGTTTCGCCCCGAAGCGCTGGCCGCCCGCCAGACGCAATGGCTCGGAGCAGTCCTCCTCGATCCGCGCGCCAGCTCGAAGGTGATCCTGGTCGCGGCGCTGGTTGCGGTCAGCGCCGTGGTTGGCTTGCTTTTCTTCGGCACGTTCAGCAGCAAGGCGCGACTCAACGGCTGGCTGGTGCCCGACCAAGGCGTCGCACGGGTGTTTGCGCCTCAAGCGGGCGTCATCACGCAAATTCACGTCCAAGAAGGCATGCTGGTGTCCAAGGGGAGCCCGCTTGCCTCGTTGTCCGGTGAAATCCAAAGCGAATCGCGCGGCGCAACGCGAAGCGAGGTGGTGCGCCAGCTTCAGCAGCGGCGAAGAAGCCTGCTCGCCGCCATGGAGGTGCAGCGGCGACTGTTCGAGCAGCGAGCATTGCACCTGTCGCAGCGCCTCGCCATTCTCACGCGGGATCGGCGCCATCTGGCCAGCGATCTGGAGCTTTTGTCGGAACGTGTGAGAATCACCGAGGATAGGCTGACCCGGGCGCGAACCACCGGCTCCGAGTTCGCGGCGAGATATTCAAGCGACCCGAAGATTCGTAATGGAAGCGTAGCGCCGAATCGCGATTATCTGGAGCTCAGCTCGCGGCTGCAGCTCGCCAAGCGCAGCCAGAATGCCCATGAGCGCGAAATTCTGGACATTCAGGCCGAGCTGCTGGCGCTTCCACTGCGCGCACAGAATCAGTTCTCGGAAATCGAGCGGTCGCTCGCTGCGATCGAGCAAGAGCTCGCAGAGGCGGAGGCGCGCCGCAAGATCGTCGTCACGTCTCCTCAGGACGGTATTGTGACGGGAATTCAAACGGAGCCGGGCGGTACCGCCAATCCGAGCGTGCCGCTCATGACGATCGTTCCCACCGGTTCGGCGTTGCAGGCCCACCTGTTCGGCACCAGCCGCGCCGTCGGATTCGTGCGCGAGGGGCAGCGCGTGTTCTTGCGCTATCACGCCTTTCCCTATCAGAAGTTCGGCCAGTACGAGGGCGTTATCCGGAGCGTCTCGCGCTCCGCGGTGAGTCCTACGGAGCTGACGCAACAGCTCAGCGGGCTGAAGAGCCTGCACGGCACCGACGAGCCCCTGTACCGGATCACCGTCGATCTGCGTCAGCAGACGGCGATGGCTTATGGCGAGCCGGTGGCGCTTCAGGCGGGAATGCAGCTTGAGGCTGACATCATGATCGAGTCGCGGCGATTGTTCGAATGGGTTCTCGATCCGCTGTACTCGCTCACCGGAAAGCTGCGCTGATGAGCGCCGCGGTGCGACTGAATCTCGGCTGGCGCCGTCGGGTGCCGACGATCCTGCAAACGGAGGCGTCCGAATGCGGGCTGGCCTGCCTGGCCATGGTGGCGGGATTTCACGGCAACCATTCCGATCTCCCCGATCTGCGTCGGCGCTTCGGAGCGTCGCTCAAGGGCGCGACCTTGAAGGATGTCGTCCGAATGGCCGACCGGATCGGGCTTGCGGCTCGACCGCTGCGCCTCGAGATTTCGGAGCTTCCGCAGCTTCGTCTGCCGTGCATCCTGCATTGGGATCTCAATCATTTTGTGGTGCTGGTCGGCGCCAACGACAAGTCCGTCGTTGTGCATGACCCGGCGGTGGGCGTGCGGAAACTGCCGATGGATGCGGTGTCGCGTCATTTCACCGGCGTGGCGCTGGAGCTCACGCCCACCAGCCAGTTTGAGGCGGCCGCCGCGCCGCCTCGCTTGCGTCTGTCTCAGCTACTCGGCCGTATCATCGGGATCAAGCGCGCGCTGGCTCAGTTGCTCGGCCTGGCGTTGATTATCGAAGTATTTGCCATGATCAGCCCATTCTTCCTGGGATGGGTGGTCGATCATGCTCTGGTCAGCGCCGATCGCGACCTGCTGCTCACGCTGGCGATCGGGTTCCTCCTGGTGCTTATCCTTCAGACCGCGGTCACGGCGCTGCGCGGCTGGATGCTGATGGGGTTCAATGCGTCCTTGAAGGTTCAGTCACGGGCGAATCTGTTTTCGCATCTGTTGAACCTGCCGGCTTCATACTTCGACGCCAGGCACCTCGGCGACGTGATGTCGCGCTTTTCGTCGCAGGAAACGATCTTGCAGGCCATCACGAGCGAGTTTGTGGAAGCCATCCTCGATGGACTGATGGCGAGCATCACGCTTCTCATCATGTTCATTCTGGCTCCCGAGCTCGCCGCCGTGGTGCTGTTCGGGGCCGTTCTGTACGGACTGTTGCGATGGGCCGCCTACACCCCGTTACGCCATGCCTCGATGGAGGCGATCGTCTGGGGCGCGCGTCGCGACAGCCATTTCCTCGAAAGCCTGCGCGGCATCCGCACCGTCAAGCTGTTCAATGCGCAGGAGGACCGCAGGACGCAGTGGCTCAATCTCTTGGTCGAGACGGTGAACAGGCAGATCACCGGCGAGAAGCTCAAGCTCCTGTTCCGCACCGCCAATTCCTTTCTCCTGGGGGTCCTGCTGATCCTGGTTGTGTGGCTCGGCGCCCGCCGCGTCCTCGACGGCGGCTTCTCGATCGGCCTGCTGCTTGCGTTCATCGCCTACAAGGGATTGTTCCTGCAGCGTGTCAGCGAGCTGATCAACAAGACCGTCGACCTCAAGATGCTGCGCCTGCATTCCGAACGGTTGAGCGACATTGCCCTGACGCCTCCCGAGCCGCGCGGGCAGGCGCCGCGGCCGCTCGATACCGACGTGCTTCCCGCCAGCATCGAGCTGCGCAATGTGAGCTTCCGCTACAGCGAGCAGGAGCCCTGGGTTCTGAAGGACCTGAACCTGCGCATTGCCGCCGGCGCCTCGGTCGCGATCGTGGGGCCGTCGGGGTGCGGCAAGACCACGCTGCTCAAGCTGCTGTCCGGTCTTCTCCAGCCGGCGAGCGGCGAGGTGCTGCTGAACGGAGAGCCCCTGAGCCGCGTCGGCATCGAAAACTACCGCGCCATGCTCGGGGTGGTCATGCAGGACGACCAGCTCTTTGCCGGCTCGATCGCGGACAATATCTGCTTCTTTGCCGAGAAGCCCGATCAGGGCCGGATCGAGGAATGCGCCAGGCTGGCTGCCATTCACAACGACATCGTTGCGATGCCGATGGCCTACGGAACGCTGATCGGCGACATGGGAACCGTGCTGTCGGGCGGCCAGAAGCAACGCGTGTTCATTGCGCGCGCGCTGTACCGACGCCCCAGCATCCTGCTTCTGGACGAGGCCACGAGCCACCTCGATATCGACCGCGAGCGGGCGGTCAACGAGGCCCTGCGCAGCGCGCGCATGACGCGCATCGTCATCGCCCATCGGCCCGAGACCATCCGGGCCGCCGATGAAGTGGTGACGCTGTCCGAGGGGCGGGTTGTCGAGAGCGGATTGCCGCCGCGGGCGCTGCGCACGACCTGACGGCGAGGGCGGCGCAATGCGCCTCGCCTGCGCCCTACCGCCTACGCTTGTTCAATGACGACGAGATCGTGCCGAAGCGATGAGCGCCTTGCGCACGGTCTCGTCGCAGTCGCCCATGCGGGCGTGGTGTGCACCGCCGTCCAAATCTGTCAGTCCCCGGCGCTCGCGTCGCAGTCGCCCTTCATGCGGGCGTGGTGTGCACCCCTGGATGTGCGCACCCCTCGCCAATCAACTGGTCGCAGTCGCCCTTCATGCGGGCGTGGTGTGCACCTTCAAACGGAACGTATTTGGCCGTTACTGGCCCGGTCGCAGTCGCCCTTCATGCGGGCGTGGTGTGCACCCTCATGCCGCGACCGAGACACCTGATCGACTGGTCGCAGTCGCCCTTCATGCGGGCGTGGTGTGCACCCGGAGGCAGTCGTCCAAATCCTCATCGACATGGTCGCAGTCGCCCTTCATGCGGGCGTGGTGTGCACCTCCAATGACCTGCCGCATGAACGGCAGGTGGCGTCGCAGTCGCCCTTCATGCGGGCGTGGTGTGCACCGTGACACGGGGTGGTTGGGGTTTCCCCCAACCGTCGCAGTCGCCCTTCATGCGGGCGTGGTGTGCACCCTCAAGGACAAGAAGAAGGTTCTGGCGCGCGCGTCGCAGTCGCCCTTCATGCGGGCGTGGTGTGCACCGACATTCATCGCAACACTCAACTCCTTGTCGTGTCGCAGTCGCCCTTCATGCGGGCGTGGTGTGCACCGGTGGAGGCGCGCCCATGAACATGCAGGTGAGGTCGCAGTCGCCCTTCATGCGGGCGTGGTGTGCACCGGGACCTGGGCCAGGCCCTCCCTGATGTACTCGTCGCAGTCGCCCTTCATGCGGGCGTGGTGTGCACCCGAGCCATTATATCCCATTGATTTTGCGGGTGTCATCGAACCGTTTTGACGAGCCTCCGACAAAGGAGCGGGAAACCAGCAACCAAGTCGGGTCCGGGCCACCCGTTTTTCCACATTTCGCACGATCTTTCAATGTGTTGCTGATGCGGCCCGCCGCCCCCGACCTGGCCCCGCCCCGACCCTTTATACGGGAACCCGCAACCGGTGGAGGTATGATAGGCTGTCCGCAAGCTTACAGGGCGCTGCTATGAAAATCGTCCATCCCTATGGTTCAAGCCGCAGCCAGTCAGATGCCAAGGCGTCCCGCCGGGTGCTGATCGACAATACGCGCGAGCGCAGGCCGCATCCGATTCCGCGCTTCGCCGGCGTCCACGACCTGGCAGCGGCCGCCGAGGGCGCCAATGACGAACTGGTCATCGCGCAGTGGATTTCGATTGTCGACAAGATCGCGCGCAAGCCTTCCGGGCGCAACAAGCCGACGCGCGAGCAGCGCGACCTGCGCGAGAAGCTCGGCAATGCCTGCTGGGTGCGGATGACCTGCGGCAATCATCTGCCGGGCCTCGACAAGAGGCGCGAGCACCTGAACAAACTGTGGTGGTTCAAGATCCATCCCTACGGCCCGGGAACGGAAGAGCCGCGCCGACGCAAGGATGGAAGCCTGCCGGCGTCGGCCGAGGCCAAGGGCCGCTGGTACGAGGTCTTTGCCGGCGATAGCGCGCGCGACCCGGCGGACGCGCGCACACTGGCCGAAATCGTCGCCGAGCGGATCGAACGGCACCTCTATGTGCAAAAATACCGGCTCGGACCGGACTCCCGGCCCAAGGAAATGGGCCTGATCGCCGCGCGCGCATACAGCATCGAAGGCAACGTGCTGCGCGTGCCGGAGGGCTCCGATACCGGCGACGATCGGCCGACCTGGAGCGATGAGGACATCAATGTTTACACGCAGCCCGGCGATCCGGTGCGGGCGATCCGCGCCGCCGCCGAAGCGCTCGAAGCCCAGAAGGGGCGCTTGCGGCTCTCGGACGCGGCCAAGATGCTGTTCGAGCACTGGCCGAAGGTGTTTCGCAACGCCGAGGGCAAGGTGTTGGATGTGCCGGGAGCCAGGCAGCAGTATCCGGGCATGTTCGCGCTGCACGACCAACTCAAGCAGTGCTATCGGCGGCTGCTGAAGCGCGCGCGCAAGGACACGCCCGAGCACCGCCGCGACGCCGCCGCGAGGAAACGGGAGGAACGCAAGCTATCGACGCTGCTGCCGCGCGATCTGAAGGCGGCGCTGCGGCTCTCCGACATGCAGACCCGCAATGCCGAGCTCGCCGCTCTGGTACGGCTCGGCAAGGTGATCCATTACACGGCCGCGCAGGGGATCGCCGATCAAACCCGCGCTGTCATCGACAACTGGCCTGACGATGTCGAGGCTAGCCGGTTCTGGCAGAGCGACGGCCAAGCCGAGATCAAGCGTGCGGAAGCCTTCGTCCGCATCTGGCGGCAGGCCTTGGTGCTGGCGAACCTCACGCTGCGGGATTGGGCGGATTACCGAGGCGATATCCTTGGAACCGAAGGCCAGAAACAAGAGGCGCTCGCCAACGCCACGGCAGCTCTGCGCTCCTCCGATCCCGCCAGGCGCGACCGCTTCGATCGCAAGCTTGTTCTCCTGTTCGGCAACCGCGCCACAGTGCTTGGGCTCGCGACGGACGAGGACCGGATCGCGCTGCTACGCGCGTTGATCGATGGGGCCGCGAACCTGCGCCATGCCTCCTTTCACTTCAAGGGCCGCGGGGAGCTTCTGGTCGAGCTGGAGAAGCTGCCCGACAATTTTTCGGAACCGGTGAAAGCCGCTGCCGGAGCGCTCTGGCAGGCGGACGTAAAAGACCGCACGGCCAGGCTGAAGGCCGTTCTTGTCGGCGCCCATGCCGACAAGTACCTGACGCAGAAACAGGCGGAGCAGGTGTTCGCGCTCCTGCATGCAAACGCAGCAGAGCTGCCGCTGCCGCGTTTTGCGCGCGTGCTTGAGCGGCGAAAAAACGCCTGGGACGAGGACAAGGGCATCCGGCTGCCCGAGCCGCCCAACCGGCGCAAGCTGGAAGAGCAAAAGGCGCGGCTGTGCCTGTACACGCTGCTCACGCTCGTCTATGAGCGCCCGTTCCGGACGTGGCTGACCGAGCAGCAGACCGCGGCGATTGCCCGCTGGAGGGATCGCGCGGTCAATCGCGCGAGCGCGGCAGCGAAGGCGCAGAACGCGAAGGACGATGAGATTGCGCGGCAAGTCATTGCCGCGCGCGCCGCCGATCTTCCGGTCCTGCCCGAAGGCGGCGACATCCGCCATTTCTTCTTCGACCTGTCCGCCGCGACCGCAAGCGAGATGCGCGTGCAGCGCGGCTATGCAAGCGACGCCGAGAACGCGCGCAATCAGGCCGGCTTCATCGACGACCTGCTGTGCGACGTGATGATCCTGGCATTCAGCGCCTATCTCGAGGAGAAAGCGCTCGGCTGGTTGCTCGACATCCGGCCCGACCAGCCGCCCTCGGAATCGCCGACATGTTCGTTGAAGGCGCTGCCGGAGCCCAAGCCCGACCTCGCTCCCCAGCGCTGGCAGACCGCGCTCTACCTTATCCTGCATGTGCTGCCGGTCGAGTCGGTCGGGCAACTGCTGCATCAGCTCCGCCGATGGGGGATTGCGGCGGGGCGCGATAGCAGGCTGCGGGAGGATGAGCGCGCACGTCTCGACCGCCTGTTCGCAGCCATGACACTCTATCTCGACATGCACGACGCCAAGTTCGAGGGCGGCGACGCGCTCGCCGGCTGCGGGCCGTTGTGCGAGCTGTTCGCAAGCAAAGAGGACGGATTCCGCCGGGTGTTCCGCGATCCGGAGCCGGGCGCGCAACTGGACCGCCGCGTCCCGCACCGGGGCTTGCGCGAGATCATGCGCTTCGGGCACCTGCCGGTGCTCAATGCCATCCGCGGCGGCAAGACAATCGATGACAAGACAATTGACCGCGTCCTGGCGATGGAGGCGGCGCCGGACGACGGCCGCTCGCCGATCGCAAAGCTGCAGCAGCGGCGCGAGGACCTGCACGAAGCCTGGGTGCAGTCGAAGGAGCCCGACGCGGCCAGGCCCTTCGGGCAATCCGAATTGGAGGACTACTGCAAAACCCTGGCAGACGTCGTCCGGCACCGCGCGGAGTCGAACGTCGTCTACTTGGTCGATCACGTGCGCGCGCACCGCACGGTCATGGCGGTGCTCGGCCGGTTGGTTGACTATGCCGGCCTGTTCGAACGCGACCTTTATTTCGTCACGCTCGCGCTGCTGCACCGGCATGGTCTGCGCCCCGACGACTTGTCCACGTCGACCGGCGTGAACCACCTGGGCAAGGGACGGATCATCTCCGCGTTGTATCAACATAAGAAGGACGACACGGCGCTCGCCGTCCTGCGGGACCTGGCCGCACATTTCACCAAAGTCTGGGAAAGCGGCAACCCGAAGGTCCGCATCCGCAACGATCTCATGCACTTCAATATGCTGCAAAAGGCTCCGCCGGCGCCGCACCTGACCCATTGGGTCAACCAAGCGCGCCAGCTGATGGACTACGATCGCAAGCTGAAGAACGCGGTCAGCAAATCGGTGATCGAGCTGTTGGCGCGCGAGGGCATCGTGCTGCGGTGGGACATCAATGCGACCGCTGCGAGCCACGATCTCGTCAACGCTGATCTGTCGTCCCGTTGCGCCGTGCATCTCGGCGGACAGGCGCTGCGGCGCAAGGGCGCAGACCGCAGGGACAAGGGCGCACCCATCGCGGAACGCCTGCATGGCGAGAATTACGTCGTCATGATCGCGAACGCTTTCGAGGGCACGGCGAAGGAGACAACGACGATCCTCGACGACTTGCTACAGGTCGATTGGGCCGCCAGCGTCGCGCCGAGAGGACGGCCGAAGGAGGTCGGCGCGCAACGGCCGCCGTCCGATCGGCAGAGAGCGCGCCGAGGAAATCATGACTCAAGGCGGAACCTCGCTTCCAATTGAAGCTGGAATTCCGACCCTCATTTCCCCTCCGCCTTCTTCTTCACCCCAAACAGCTCCTTCACGTTATCCCACAATTCGATCTTCGCGCCGTGCCGGTGCATGATGTAGCTCTGCTGCGCCACCGACAGAAGGTTGTTCCACGCCCAGTAGATCACGAGCCCGGCCGAAAAACTCGCCAGCATGAAGGTGAAGATCAAGGGCATCCAGTCGAAGATCATCTTCTGGGTCGGGTCGGGCGGCGCCGGGTTGAGCTTCATCTGCATCCACATCGTGATGCCCATCACGATCGGCCACACCCCGATCATGAAGAACGGCCCGATGGTCTCGCCGAAGGTTGCGAGCGGATTCCACGGGATGAGCCCGAACAGGTTGAAGATGGTCGTGGGGTCGGGCGCGGAGAGGTCCTTGATCCAGCCGAAGAACGGCGCGTGCCGCATCTCGATGGTGATGAACAAGACCTTGTAGAGCGCGAAGAACACCGGGATCTGAATGAGGATCGGCAGGCAGCCGGCGATCGGGTTGATCTTCTCCTTCTTGTACAGCTCCATCATCGCCTGCTGCTGCTTGACCTTGTCGTCGGCATAGCGGTCGCGGATGGCGAGCATCTCCGGCTGCACCGCCTTCATCTTGGCCATCGAGGCGTAGCTCTTGTTGGCGAGCGGGAAGAAGAAGATCTTGATGATCACGGTGATGACGAGGATCGCCACGCCGAAATTGCCGAAATACTTGAACAGCCAGTCCATCGCCAGGAACAGCGGCTTGGTGATGAAATGGAAGTAGCCCCAGTCGATCAGCAGCTCGAAGCGGTTGAGCTTGAGCGCGCGCTCGTAGCCGTCGACGGTCTCCACCTCCTTGGCGCCGGCGAACAGGCGCGCATTGGCGGTGCCGGTGGCGCCCGGCGCGATGGTCATGGGGTCGAGCAGGTAGTGGGTCTGGTAGGTCTTGATGGTGCCGGCCAGGCCGGTGGAGAACAGCGCCTGGATCGGTGCGGTGGTGTCCGGCATCAGCGTCGCCGCCCAGTATTTGTCGGTGATGCCGAGCCAGGCATTGGTGGCCTTGTAGGGGATCTGTTTCTGCTTCTCGATCTCCGAGTAGGTGACCTCCTTCAGGCCCTGCTCGCCGAATACGCCGATCAGGCCTTCGTGCAGAATGTAGAAGCCTTCCAGCCGCGGGTGGCCGTGGCGCGAAATGAGCGCATAGGGATAGAGCGTGGCGGGCTCTGCGCCCTTGTTCGCCACCTCGTCGCGCACGGTGAACAGGTATTTGTCGTCGACCGATATGGTGCGGCGGAAGACGAGGCCCTGGCCGTTGTCATGGATCAGCGTCACCGGCTTGCCGACCGACAGCGTGCCGCCGCCCTGCTGCGTCCACACGGTGTCGCTGGTCGGCAGCGGTAGGGTGTTGCCGGCGGCGGCGACCCAGCCGAATTCGGCATAGAACGGCGCCGGCGCGCCGGACGGCGACAGCAGCGTCACCGGCGGCGACTTGGGGTCGACGGTTTCGCGATAGGTGGTGAGCTGCAGGTCGTCGATGCGGCCGCCCTTGAGGTTGATGGAGCCCCGCAGGCGGCTGGTCTCGATCGGCACGCGCGGGGTCGCCTTGATCACCGCGGCGCGGGTCATCGCCACGCCGAGCGGCTGGCCGGGGACGGCGACCGGCGGGGCGGTGGGCGGTGCCGTGGTGGGGGGCTGGGTGGCGGGCGCGCCCGGCGGGGCGGCGGTGGGCGGCTGGGTCGCGACCGGGGTGCCCGGCGGCACGACCGGGGTCCCCGGGGTGCCCGGGACCTGCTGCGTCTGCTGCTGCTGCTGCTTCTGCTTCTGCTGCTGCATCTGCGGGATGCCGAAAAAAATCTGCCACCCAATCAGCACAACAGCCGAAAGCACAATGGCGAGCAGCATGTTCTTCTGGTCGTTCATCTTATCCGCCCGTGTTGCGTCCGCGCGGCGGCGGATCGTCAACCCGTTCTTGCGTGTGCCGGCTGTGGTCCAGCCGGCGCAGCGCGTGTCTGAGGTCCTGGCTTATCCGCCCGAACTGCCGGCTCAGGGCAGGGCGTCGTGCGACCAGCACGTAATCATGCCCAGACCGGAAATCCTCCGCCGCAGCACGCCTGACAACGTCCCGGAGGCGCCGGCGCACGCGGTTGCGCTCGACGGCGGTTCCGACCTTGCGCGACACGGTGAAACCCACCCGGGGCGGACCTCCATCGCCGCGCGCGCGTCCCTGCAACACAAAGGCCGCCGTCGCCACCTTGGCCCCGCTGGCTGCGGCCAGGAAATCCGCCCGCTGCTTCAATCGGAGCATCGCGAATCCGCGGCGCGGTTGAGGTCAGGCGCTGAGCCGCTTGCGGCCACGATTGCGCCGGGCTGAAACCACCTTGCGGCCGCCCTTGGTGGCCATGCGGGCGCGAAATCCGTGACGGCGCTTGCGCACCAGCTTGCTGGGTTGATAGGTCCGCTTCACGGGTGCTTCTCCGCCTGATGCTGTCGATTGCCGATGGATCGCCCCGGAGCGGGCCCGCTGCCGGGCCCCGCACCCGAAAAACGCCATTTGTAGGGGTCGCCGGCACTTTTCAAGTCCCGCGGCTTATAAGGGAGGCCGCCCTTACTCGTCAATGGAACACGATATTGCCGCGCATCGCCGCGACATCCGCACGCCGGAGGCTCAAATGACGGTGAGCGTGGCCCGGCGCACAGCCGGTTCATGTATAGAGACCTGTACGACGAGGGATCTTGGGTCGCGAACGACTGCGCGGGCGGGGTCGCAAGCGCCCGCGCGGCCTGGAGGGAGGATGCCGCCTTTGCCAACGACCCCGCAATCGCGGTCAGTGGTTCAGCGCTGGTTGCCGCTGGCCGCAATCGTGCTGGCGGCGATCGTGGTCATCGCGCTGGGCGGGCACCGGCAGATTTCCTTTGAGACACTGGTACGCCATCACGGGACCATCCATGGCTTCGTCGAAGGCCATCGCATGGCGGCCGTTGCCGCCTATGTTGCGGTGTACGTGGCAGTCGTTGCGCTGTCATTGCCCGGAAGTCTGGTGCTGACGCTGACCGGAGGAATTCTGTTTGGTGGACTCGTTGGTGCCGGCGCTGCAATCCTGGGCGCGACTGCTGGTGCCACCGTTGTGTTCCTGGTCGCCCGGAGCGCGTTCGGCGAGCATCTTGCGCGGCGCGCGGGTCCGCGCGCCGAACGGCTGGCCGAGGGCTTCCGCGCGGATGCATTCCACTATCTTCTGTTTCTGCGGCTGGTCCCGGTGTTTCCGTTCTTTCTGGTCAATCTGGTGCCGGCGCTTGCCGGTGTTGGGATCGGGACCTTCATTGCCGCCACCTTCATCGGGATAATCCCCGCAGGCTTTGCGTTTTCATTTGCGGGCGCCGGACTGGACAGCGTGATCCGTGCACAAGGCGTCGCCTACAGCGCCTGCCTTGCGGCTGGGCGCGCCGACTGCCGCCTCGACTTCGATGTCAAGACCGCGGTGACCCCCGAACTGTTGACCGCGCTGGCCGCACTGGGGGTGCTGGCGCTGGTCCCGGTGGTTGTCAGGCGCCTGCGGGCGCGCCGCATCGCCAACTCGTCCGGATGAAGCGTCGCGCGTTGCGTGAAGGGGAGGGCAATGCCCGAACTGGTCAGACCAGACATTTGCGTGATCGGCGCCGGTGCCGGCGGGCTGTCGGTCGCGGCCGCCGCCGCTGCATTCGGCGTGCCAGTTGTGCTGATCGAAAAGGGCAGGATGGGCGGCGAATGCCTCAACGTCGGCTGCGTGCCGTCGAAAGCCTTGATCGCGGCTGCGCGGCACGCCAAGACCATCGGCGACGCTGCGGCGTTTGGCATTGTCGCGCCCGCGCCCAGGATCGATTTTGCGCGTGTGCATGACCACGTGCAGGGAGTCATCGCCGCCATCGCGCCCAACGACTCCAAGGCGCGCTTCACCGGACTCGGCGTACGGGTGATCGATGGCGTGGCTCGCTTCAAGGACAAGGATACCGTCACGGTCGGCGACCGCGTCGAGGTCAAGGCAAGACGGTTCGTGATCGCCGCCGGCTCGTCGCCGTCGGTCCCGCCCATTGCCGGTCTCGACGCCGTGCGGTTCCTTACGAATGAGACGATCTTCGATCTCACCGCGTGCCCGGGTCATCTCCTTGTCGTCGGTGGAGGCCCTGTCGGGCTCGAGCTCGCACAGGCGTTCCGACGGCTGGGTGCCGCGGTGACGGTGTTGGAAGCCGCGGCCCCGTTGGCGCGCGAGGATGCCGAGTGTGCGCGGATCGTGCTTGACCAGCTCCGCCGGGAGGGGGTTGCGCTTCGCACCGGCATCTCCGTCACGCGCGTGGAAGCCGAAGGCGACGGAATCGCGGCGGTCATTGCGACGGAATCAGGTGAGGAGCGGATTGTCGGCACTCATCTGCTGGTCGCCGCCGGCCGCAGGCCCAACGTGGACGGACTCGGTCTCGACCTTGCCGGCATCGAGCATGGGGTTGGCGGTATCACCGTCGACCGCGGGCTGCGCACCACCAATCGTCGCGTCTACGCCATTGGGGACGTTGCCGGCGGCCCGCAGTTCACGCACGCCGCCAACCATCACGCCGGTCTGGTGATCCGGAGCGCACTGTTCCGCCTGCCGGTCAGGACCGACGATACGCTTATCCCGCGGGTCACCTTCACCGATCCCGAGCTGGCGCATGTCGGTCTTACCGAGGACGAGGCACGCCGCGCTCACAAAGCCATCCGGGTCTTGCGGTGGCCCCTGAGCGAGAACGACCGGGCGGTCACCGAGCGCGAGACCCGCGGCCATATCAAAGTGGTCACCGACAGAAGCGGTCGCATCCAGGGCGTTACCATTGTCGGTTCCGGTGCCGGCGAACTGATCACGACCTGGGGGCTGGCGCTGTCGAATCGGATGAACATCCGGGCGTTTGCCGGTATCGTGGTGCCGTATCCGACCCGCGCGGAGATTGGCAAGCGGGCGGCCATGACCTATTTCCTGCCGCGTTTGACGGGCGCTCTCGTGCGGCGCATCGTCGGGGTGCTGCGCCGCTTCGGCTGAGAATACGAGCGATTTTGAACCGCATGGACAGGACAACGGGCAAGAGCGGAGGACCGACCGGTCTGCGCGGGATGGCCGTGCGACTGGGGCTGTCGGACAGACTCCTCATCCTCACGATCCTGTTCGTGATGATCGCGGAAGTGCTGATCTATGTGCCGTCGATTGCCAATTTCCGGATCAACTGGCTGAACGACAAGCTGTCCGACGCGCACACTGCGGCGCTCGTGTTGGAAGCCACCGCGCAGGTGCCCGAGGAAGTCGCCAAGCAGGTGCTCGACTCGATCGGCGCGCGGGCGGTGGCGATGAAGATGGGGCAGGCGCGGCGGCTGCTCATGGTCGGGGACATGCCGCCCTCGGTCGATCACGAGATCGACATGCGCGACGTGCCGTGGCATCGCGCCGTCACCGATGCATTCGGGACGCTGCTCTCGACGCAGAACAAGGTCGTGCGTGTGATCGGCCATGCGCCGATGGGTGGCGAATATGTCGAAATCATCATGGACGAGCGGCCGCTGCGGACGGCAATGCTTCGGTTCTCGGTCAACATCCTGCTGCTGTCGCTGATCATTTCCGCCATCACCGCGGCGCTGGTCTATCTGGCGTTGCACTACCTGTTCGTGCAGCCGCTGCACCGGCTCACCGCCAACATGACGGCCTTCCGCGCCGATCCGGAGAATCCGGCGCGCATCATCGGCGCCTCCGGCCGGCAGGACGAGATCGGCACCGCCGAACGAGAGCTTGCCGGCATGCAGCGCGAATTGGGTCAGCTGTTGCAGCAGAAGAATCGCCTCGCTGCGCTTGGTCTCGCGGTGTCCAAGATCAACCACGACTTGCGCAACCTCCTTGCCTCGGCGCAATTGTTCTCGGACCGCCTGTCCGGTGTGCCGGACCAGCAGGTTCAGCGCTTTGCGCCCAAGCTGATGCGCGCGCTGGAGCGCGCGATCGCCTTCTGCGAGTCGACGCTGTCATATGGCCGCGCGCAGGAGCCGCCGCCCGACCGCCGCCCGATCGCGCTCGAGCCGCTGGTGGAGGAGGTGCGCGAGTCGCTCGAGCTTGCGCCCGACACGCCGATCCGCTGGATCAGCGCGGTCGAACGCGGCCTCACGGTCGACGCCGATCCCGATCAGCTGTTCCGGATCCTGCTCAATCTCGCGCGCAATGCGGTGCAGGCGCTGGAGAGCCGCGACGCCCGCGATCCCGGCCGAGATCAGATCCGCATCACCGGCCGCCGCGAGGGCGCAGTGGTGGAGATCGAGGTCGCCGACACCGGGCCGGGCATTGCCGAGACGGCGCGCGAGCACCTTTTCGAGCCGTTCAAGAGCTCGACCCGCACCGGCGGCTCGGGTCTCGGCCTGGTGATTGCCGCCGAGCTGGTGCGCGCGCACGACGGCGAGATCCGCCTGGTCGAGGGCACCATCGGCGCGACCTTCCGCGTCACCGTTCCCGACCGCGCGGTCGAATTGCAGGCGCGCCGCACCAGCGAGAGGGCGCGCGCCTGACGCCGCGAAGCCGGGTTGGCCCGGCGCAAGCACGCAATTCATGTGGGTTTCCGGCTCCCTTGCCATTGCGGAACGGACCCTATAGCTATTGCCCCGTTCCGGGGGTTCCCGGAGAGGCGGAGGCGCCGTCCCGGCGCGCAACGCTCAAAGCGCCCGTAGCTCAGCTGGATAGAGCACCAGACTACGAATCTGGGGGTCAGGAGTTCGAATCTCTTCGGGCGCGCCATTTTTCGATGACATAAAGTCCGGATGGTCCAATCAGACGGCACGCGAATGTTTGCCGGTGCTTTGGGCCAAGTAGGAATCGAACACAGCCGCAATGAGCCGCAGGAAGGGCCGGCCGCGCTCGGTCACCGAAATAGAAGTGCCGTCGACCTCGACCAAACCGTCCGCAGCGTACGGCGCCAGCGACTCGATTTCGGCGGCGAAATCCAAGCCTGACACGAGGCCCGGATCGTCGCGCAAGTTGATGTGCAAATCGCACATGAGTCGTTCAATGATCCTGGCGCGTGTCCGGTCGTCCGGCGACAGCGCAACGCCTCTGACGGTTGCGAACGCGCCGGAATGAACGGCGCGGCAATAGCCGGCGACATCGGGAGCATTCTGGACGTATCCCTTCGGAAGCCTTCCGATTGACGACGCGCCAAGTCCAATGAGCGCGTCGGCATCGTCGGCGGTATATCCTTGAAAATTGCGACGCAAGGTGCCGGCTTCCAACGCCTTGGCCAGGCTGTCGTCGGGCAGGGAGAAATGATCGAGGCCGATCGCCCTGTATCCCGCCGAAATAAAAGCCGCCCGCGCTGTCTCCATTTGCTCGAGGCGGGCCTTCGCTCCCGGCAATTGCGATGCATCGATCTGCGTTTGCTGTTTCCTGAACCAGGGAACGTGCGCATAGCCGAACAGCGCAATCCGCCCCGGCCTGAGTGCGCACACCTGCTCGGCGGTATGCCGTACGTCGTCGGCGGTTTGTCGGGGAAGGCCAAACATCACGTCACAGTTGATCTGCGTGATACCGACGCCTCGCAGCAACTCGACCGCCTGTGCGATCGAATCGTAGGGCTGAACGCGGCCGATCGCCCGTTGAACGTGGGGCGAGAGGTCTTGCACTCCGAGACTCGCACGATTCACGCCCATACGAGCGAGGCAATCGACCAGCGCCGGTGTGACGTAGCGGGGATCGAGCTCGATGGCGTGCTCGCGGATGGCGGACACGTCAAAGTAGGCGCTGAGCTTGCTGGTTATCGCACGCAATCGCTCCGGACCAAGCAGGGAAGGCGTACCGCCGCCCCAGTGAATCTGGGCCATCGGCCGGCCGTCGAGCCGGCGTCCCAACAGGGCGATCTCGGCCTCAAGAGCGGCGGCATAGTTGTCGACGGGACCCTGCTTGCGCACGGCCTTGGTGTGGCAGCCGCAGTAGAGGCAAAGCTCCCTGCAGAAGGGCACGTGCAGGTACAATGACAGGCTTGCGTCGGCAGGGAGCTGCGCAAGCCAATCGCGATAATCCGCCGCGCGCACGTCCGGTGTGAAGTGCGGGGCAGTCGGATAGGACGTGTATCGCGGAACGGACCGCTCCGCGAGCAGGAGCGCCTCAACAGACATTTGTTGAACAATAAGGGCGAATGCGCGGTCGAAAATTGACCGAGATCAACGTCGGGCCGATCGCCTGGATTGCCGGCTGCGTTTCCCGCGCGGGTCACCCCTCACGCCGGCGCCAATTCTCCGGAATCGTCAATGCAGCAAGGTCGAGCCGAAGAATACCGGCGACAGCGAGCGCACAAGCTCCATGGACCCCTCTGCGGCGAAGTCCTTGAGGCGCAGGTGCCGATTCAGCGGGCGAATCCGCTCGAACATCGCGCGTGCCTCGGCGTCCTGTGGCGGCGGAATCGTCGCGTCGATCAGCATTTTCGATCCGAGTCGCTGCCATAGCGGGGTTCCCGGACCGCCGAGCTCCGGCAGGCTGGCATCCATGGCGTGGTTGTGAGTGCCAGGGATGATGACGATGTCCTGCTGCGGATTGACGCGCGTCGTGAGCGCCCACAGAAGCTCCAACGGATTGAAGATGTCTACGTCGGCATCGACTGCGATGCACACTTTGGGGTGCTGGTATTCGCCGGCGAGGGCGGCCATCAAGACGTTCTTTGCTTCGCCATAGGCCCTCGGTGTCATTTGCACAACCAGTCCGAAGATGCCGGGCAGCGCCATCACGTTGTGAATATTCGGCCCGCCGCCCACGTCTTTGATTCGCCGAAAGGTAGCCGCACACATTGGAATCTTGTGAAAGACGCAGCCCTCCATCTCCGATCCGTTCTGCAGATTCTTGAAGATCGCGTCCTGTCGCCGCGTCATGAATCGATATTCGACAATGGGATTCTTGCCGGTACCGGTGATGTAATAGTCCTGAAATTCGGAAAACGGGCCCTCGTCTTCGCGGTAGTGCGGCGGGATCTGCCCTTCCAGCACCAGTTCGGCATCAGCCGGGACTTCGAGGTCAACCGTCTCGCACTTGGTCAGCCGTACGGATTCGCCGAGGTAACCGCCGGCAATTTCGAACTCGTCGAGGCCATAGGCCGCCGTGGTTGCGGCCGCCGCATAGTAGAGCGGATGGTGTCCGATGAATATTGCCACCGGCATCGGCTGGTTCCGCTCCTGATACTTTACGTAGTTCTTCCAGGTATGGCGTGGGTAAAGCAGGATTCCCGACTTGTGCGGTCCTTTGATCTGCAGCCGGTGGAAGCTGACGTTGCGTTGCCCGGTGTCGGGATCTTTGGTGACGACCAGGCCTGAGCCGATCACGGGCCCGCCGTCGCGCTGTCCCGCGACGTGAACGGGCAAATGAGTCAGGTCGAATTCATTGTGGCCGAGCTTCACCTCCTTGACCGGTGCATCGTTCACCATATGCGGCGCGATCCGGTTGCCGAGACGCTCTGCGACCAGCGGCACGACCGACCTCTCGTCGGTTCCGAACGCGAGTGCCGCATGCCGTACATTTGCGGGCGCCTGGCCTAACGAACGCCAGCCATATGGCAGTTTTTCAAAGAACAGAGCCTTCTCGCGAGACTGGTACAGCAGCGCGCCCATTTGCGTGAGCGGATCGACCGGCTTGTCGATTCGGATGAGCTCGCCGGCACGATCAAGGTCGGCGATCCACGTCCGCATATCCTTCGGCTGCGCATTGGACAGCATCGGTCCGACTCCTGTATCGGGAGCTTGAATGCTAGTGGAACCGTTCCCCCGGCGAGTTGACCGAAGTCAATCGCAAGCAGACGCGCCTTGTTGAGAATGACTCGCGAGGTGCGTCGTTATCCTGTGCGGATGCGCCATTCCTGCCGGCTGCATGCGCAATGACAGAGGATGCGATTGGCAGTTTGACCCACGTCAACGAACAACGGCAATCTGACGTCCGACGGCGCTGGCTTGCGAAACGATATCGAGCACCTCTTTTGATCCAAAGCCGTGAGAATTGTCGATCAGAACGATTTGGACCGGGTCGAACCGGTAGATTTGAGCGCGCTCATATGCCTCGCGCAACGCGCCGGCTGCCGCGGAGATGTCGCGCAGGAAGGGGTAGCGGGCCTGCAAGTGCCCCCTTGCGCGCCGCTCGTCGCCCGGATGCATGATCCGTTGCGCAGAGCCTTTAAGCTGGAGCCCTTTGATCGCCGGAAAATCCCAAAAGTCGGGCGCAATCGTCCCTGCTATGGCGGGGCGCGCTTCGATATGAAGGGAATGCCGGCTCGATGGATCGGACAGCCAGAACAAGCTCAATTCCTCGCGCGCGTATAAGACGTTGGCCGCATGCGGACCGTCGGGTCCCAGCGTCGCGAGCGACAGGACATGATTATCATCGAGAAATTCGGCGATTCGCTCCGCCAATCCGTCACTCATCCGTACCTCGCACTCATGTTCGGACTCCCGGTGCTGGACAAATATCTCGTCGTATCAGTCAGCGACCGGCCAGTTCCGCTCACCCGGCCGACAACCGGGCTCAAAGCTTCCAGCCTCGTGATAGGTGACCCGCCTATCAGTCTCGAATGAGCTGACCGCCGGCACTGCTCCCGGCAATCCAAGCGCCGTCCATCGCGCCGCAATGCGATCGTATACGGACTTGCGCAATGCGGTTCGCTTCGAAAATGCCGGCAGGTAGCGATGCTCCTTGCAGGCGTTGATCAGGGCCTTCGAACCGTAAGGCCGCCTTTCGGGCGGATTCTGAGTCGGGTCGAGCCAAGTGCTCCACGTGTTTCGCAGGATGTCGATATCGTCGATCGGACTGCATCGACTCGCCATGGCCCAGATCACCTGATCCATGTCGGTCGGATCGATGTCGTCATCGACTGCGATGATCCACTTGGTGTAGTAGGCCCCACCCGGGACCTGGCTCGCAAGCGCCAGCACTTGTGCGGCGTGACCGGCATGACGCTGCTCCAGGCTGATCACCGTCATGCCGAATCCGCCGGCGGCGGCGGGATGAGAATAGACGCCCTGAATGCCCGGTATGCCGAGCTTGTCGAGATCGTCCCAGATCTTGGCCGACCGGATCACGGAGAAGAAGCCGCTCTGCTCACACGAAGGATAGTCCGCCATCAACGCGTTGGTCAGGATTGGTTTGTTGCGGTAGTGCACGGCTGAGACGTCGACAAGCGGGCAGCCGGCTTCCGGCCGTCCATAGTAGCCGGGAAATTCACCAAACGGGCCTTCCGCCTTCACTGAATTCGGTCGAATGACTCCCTCGATCACCAGTTCGGCGTTCGCCGGCAACAACAGGTCCGATGTCATCGCTCGGACCACCGGAATGGGCTCGCCCTTGATTCCGCCCGCGTATTCATACTCCGACACGTTCTTTGGAAACGTCTGCGAGCCGACCAGCATGAACAGCGGATCGATGCCCCAGGCGGCGGCGACCGCAATCGGCCTGCCTTGCTCCCAAGCTCGCGTGATGTGCAGTCGCGCATCCTTTCCCGGAGACAGGTAGAGGCCGACTTTGGCCTTGCCCTGCTGCATCATCCGATAGGTGCCGATGTTAAGGTACCCGCTATCCGGATCGCGCGTGATGACCGCATCTCCGGTGCCGGCATAGCGGCCGCCATCCAGCGGCCAATGGCGCGGAATTGGCAGCCTATCGAGGTCGATCCGCTTGCCCAGGATGGAATTCTGGTAGAGCGGGGCATCGCCCTTCGGCACTTCGCGCGGTGGAATGCGTCGCTTCAGCTTGTCCTTGGTTCGCCTGATCAATTCCAGCGTTGGCGTTTCGGTCGGCTCTTCGAGCGTCAGCGCAATGCGCCTCAGGCTCGGACCCAGGATATTCCAGAGGAGCCTTGCGCCAATCGGGCTGTTCTCGAAGCCCCTGGCGCGATCAAACAGGACCGCAGGAGACGGTTTCTGCCTGGCAACGAGATATGAGATCCCGCTCATTTCTTCGTCGCGATCGACGGCTTCTGATACGCGCACGAGTTCGCCCATGCGATCGACTCGGTCCAACCAGCCGCGCAGGTCTTGAACCGGACGGTTGCATGCCTTGGAACTCGCTTCGGCTTCGTACCTGGAGCCGACGAGCGGCGCATCGTGGATCCGGTTCATCGGCTTCACCTATCGGGTTGGTTCAGGCTGCTGCGACCAAGCCGCGGCCAAGTATTCGTTGGTTTGACAAGCACTTGCGATGAACGGCCCGCATTCGCCTTGACCGAAGTCAACCGATGAACCGCTCGGCTGCAACAAGCGGCCGACCGGCTCGGCGTGCTGAGGGCTTCGGCGCGCGGCAAGTTTGACTTACGTCAAGGTCGTCGCGCTGTTTTGATGATCAATGAAATCCTGCGACGGCTGGCTTTCGCACCAAAGATCAGGGTGCGAAAGCACTCGATGCTTGACCATTTTGGAGCGGCAAAACATGCGCATGCGATGGGCGACGATCCGGAAAACCTTGACACCGCCACTCACTGCCACCGCCATAGTGGGCGGTTTTCTATTTCTTGTGTCCTGGCTTGAGTCGGGCCACGGGTCGATGCCAACGGACCCGGGTCGCCACTCCGCTCCGACGCAGTCCGCCCGGGTCGGGGAAAACGAGCCATTGCGCGATGCGCCGGCGATCACGCAGGCCGTGACGTCACCAGGCGGCGACGCAGGCGGCAGCCCGACCCCGGCGACGCATGACCATGCGGCCGGCACACCTTCAACATCCGGCCAGCAGACAACGCCGGTCATTCAAGTTGCGCAGGTCGGAGCAGCGCCGGTTGGAGATCCCGTCGCCGGCCGGCAGGCCTACCGCAAATGTCAGGCGTGTCACTCGTTGGAGGCGGGTAAGAACACGCTTGGTCCGAGTCTTGCCGGCATCGTTGGCAAGAAGGCGGGCAGTGTGCCGAACTACAACTATTCACCGGCGCTCAAGTCGTCCAAGATCGTATGGACTGCAGAAACGCTTGACGCCTATCTACGCGATCCGGCGAAAGCGATGCCGGGCAACAGGATGCCGTTTCCCGGACTGCGAACCGAGAACGAACGGCGCGACGTGATTGCGTATCTCGTTGCTCAATCCGCTGCCAGCAAAGGAGCCAAGCAAGCGCCTGCGCCAAGTGCGCCCAAGCCGCCGCAGACCGCCGCCCAAAAGAAGCAGCCGGCAGGCCCGACGCCCGAGGACCGCTCGGTCACCTATATTCCGGATGTCCGCTATACGTTGCGATCGGGGATCGCGGAAGGCCGCATGGTCTACATCGGCGTCGGAGGTGCTATTGACGGGCAGGTCAACCCAGTGATCTCGGCGGTGGAGGGACAGGTCGTCCAAGTCACGCTGATCAATGGGGAAGGCGCCGAACACGACATCGTGTTTCCCGATCAACAGGCCAAGTCGCAGCGGATCACCGGCCGCGGCGCCAGCACAACGATCGTCTTTCGCGCGACCCGCGTTGGCGACTTTACCTACCTATGCAGCGTGCCGGGCCACCAGCTCGCGGGCATGGAGGGCAAGTTTGTTGTCACGCCACGGCCGGCTACGCAGGTACTCGTCGAGGCTGATATCTCGCAACTGGCAACCGACATTCCCCCGCCGATTGGCAAGCGGGGGCCGCAGACCGTTCGCGTCGATCTGGTTACGGTCGAGCTTGAAGGGCGCCTGGCCGAGGGCACGACGTTCGGGTACTGGACATTCAACGGCAAGGTGCCTGGACCGTTCCTGCGCGTAAGGGTCGGCGACACCGTCGAGGTGCACCTGAAGAACGATAGTGAAAGCTCGATGATTCATTCGGTGGACTTTCACGCCGCCACCGGCCCCGGCGGCGGGGCCGCCGCTTCGCAGACCGAGCCGGGCCATGAAAAGACGTTCAAATTCAAAGCGCTCGTTCCCGGTCTCTACGTCTATCACTGTGCCACACCAATGGTGGCCCATCACATCGCCAACGGGATGTATGGCCTCATTCTGGTCGAGCCGGAAGGTGGATTGCCTCCTGTCGATCGCGAATTTTACGTGATGCAGGGCGAGATTTACACGGAGGCAGCGTTCGGTCAGCGCGGCAGCCAGGAATTCAGCGTTGAGAAGCTGCTCAACGAACGTCCGGAGTACTTCGTGTTCAACGGGTCCGTCGGCGCACTTTCCAAGCTGCATCCGATGAAGGCGAAGGTCGGGGAAACTGTCCGTATCTTCTTCGGAGTCGGTGGCCCGAACTTCACATCATCGTTCCATGTCATCGGAGAGATCTTCGACCGGGTCTACCATCAAGGCGATGTTATCAGTCCCCCCGGGCGTGGCATCCAGACGGTGACGGTGCCGGCGGGCGGCGCCGCGATCGTCGAGTTCAAGCTTGACGTTCCTGGAAACTACATCCTCGTCGATCATGCGCTATCGCGCGCCGAGCGCGGATTGATCGGCATCTTGCAGGTTGAGGGTCAGCCGAACCCCGAAATATTCGAGGGAACGGTCACCAACTCCGCGCACTGACACCTGTAACGAGGATGCAGTGAAATGTATTGGGGGCCGAGGTTTCTCTTATGTCCTCGGCCCCATCCGTCCAGTGCGTGCGACACCCCGCAGAGGCAGATAGATTCCCGCACGGATTGTCGTGTACTTCATGAAGAAGTCGCCCAAGGTTGAACAAACCCCGACGACGGCCAGCACGCCGAAAGTGACTGGCGCAATTCTTCCGCTAATCAAGATAACGGGAACAACCAGCCCGATCAGCAGGGTGCCGCCATAGAAGAACGCGGCGAGGCGGCCCGCCACCAAGTCGCGCGCGGATCGTTGGGACGCAGCATTGCCGCCGGTCATCGCACCGTGAAGCTCGAGTGCGAACAGGACCACGATAACGGCGGTGATTGCGAACCAGATCTCGACAAGTTGTTCAGCAGTGTGCGTGTCCGAGGCACCCGTCGCGGCCGCCGCCACCAGCAGCCCGGCAGCACCGCCGCGCAAGGCATAGGCAACGTAAAGAATCGGATGAAGAGGGGAATTCCAGAACGGAACGCCTTTTGACGCGCTGTAGACAAAGCCCATGTAGACGATGACAACGACCATGCCGGCGAGCGCGAGGAGCCAGCCTGCTTGAGCCGCAATCGAGCCGGCCTCCCACAGCCAGCCTGCGAACAAACGGGGCGGCAGGTAAAGCGACGCTCCGACCAACAGCAGCGAGAGGCCGATGAACCCGCGCGAGATCCATGCGGTACGGACGTGCCGGGCCATCTTCCAGAAGCGCTCCGGCCGACCGAGAAAGGCAAGATGGGCGACGGCTCCCGCGCCGGCCAGAACGAACGCCCCGACCAAACCAGGCAAGTCGTCGAACCACAATCCCAGGAGCCACGCGCCGCCAGCGATCCCGACCAGGAAGTGACCGATCACCAAGAACAAGCCGCGACCCTCGGCCCATTCGCGCTGGGGACGGAAGTCGCGCCGCAGATCCTCGATGAGCCGATCATACTTCGCGCTGATTTGAGTCATTTGGACTCTCCATCGCTCTCCCTCATGGAGGCAGGTAGAAGACCGAGGGGCCGGTGCCGATCTCGGGGTGAAGCGTGAAGCCGCCGCGTTCGCGGATCAGCGTAGAGACCTCGCTCAACGGATCGTCGAGATCGCCGAACGTGCGTGCGACCGTCGGACAGTTGGCGACACACGCCGGCGGTTTTCCTGCACGGACGCGATCGCGGCAGAAGTTGCATTTCATCACGACATCCGGTTGATGCCGCGCGCTGCGAGCGTCTTCATAGGCGGTCATGCCGTCTTCAAAGTAGTGCGCGCGCTGATCGTTGAAATACCGATTGGTGTAGGGACACGCCATCATGCAGGCACGGCAGCCGACGCACAGATCATGGTCGATGTCGACGATGCCGTCTTCATCCCACTTGAAGCTTGCGCCGGTCGGGCACGCTTCGACG
>Ga0073934_10001896_pt1 | contig 46885 bp, 58 predicted proteins | sample LarsenN4metaG_FD_76834 | JGI IMG/M metagenome (GOLD analysis project Ga0073934, IMG submission 76834) | Hot spring sediment bacterial and archeal communities from British Columbia, Canada, to study Microbial Dark Matter (Phase II) - Larsen... ...
AGGCAGCAGGTGAGCTCGATGATCCTGATGTCATCCCTGCGGCGCATCGACCCGAACTTCAGCATCATGAAAGAGGCAAAACGTGAAGTGCTCGAGGACGTGATGGATATCGAGAAAACCAAGAAAGTGGTCAAGGGCATCGAGGACGGCACCATCAAGCTCGTCGAGATGGACAACCGCATCCCGTCCCCGTTCGGCTTCAACATCGCGCTCCAAGGCCATCTCGACGTGATGAAAATCGAGGACAAGCACGAATTCCTCAGGCGCATGCACCAGATGGTGCTCGCCAAAATCAGCGGCCAGGAGCCCGAGCGCGTCCGCGCCAAGGACTTCATCAAGCCCGTCGAGCGCAACGCGTTCAAGGAACAGCTCAAGCGGGAGGCCTGGAACCTCAAGCGCACGCCGCGATTCGCGAAGGCCGAAATCGTCCGCATCATCGAAGGCGCGCGCGAGGACATCGACCCGCGTTTCCTCGACGGTGTCAAGAAGTACCGCGACGAAATCGAGAAAGGCTGGCCCGAGGAGCTCAGGAAGTTCATCTTCACGGTGCTTGACGACCTGAAGACGGGAGATTTCTCCTACCAGCAGTACTGGGACGAGGAAAACGCGCAAAAGCAGCTGGAAGCGGACGAACTCCAGCGGAAACTCGTCGACCAGCTGATTGTCGGCGCGAAGAAGACCAAGCTCGACGTCCTGGTGCGGAACGACCTGTTCCGGATGATTGAGGGAGAAAAGGACAAGTTCCGCGGCGAGACGCTCAAATGGCTCAAGGAATTCGCGTCAAAGCCCGTCCACAAGGCGTGGGGCGACGACATCGCCAAGTTCATCCTCAGGAAATCCGAGGAGCTCGCCTAGGCATCAATGCCTGGATGAAGAGCACGAGAATCGCGAGAACGACGAGCACGAGCGTAATCCAGCCCGCCGCGACGGTGACTCCGTCCGCGACAAACGGCACGGTCAATTCGCGCGTGATCATCGCGCTCGAAACAACGAGGGACTGGATGAGGAACGCGAACGAGCCAAGCCAGCTGAGAATCTTGATGATTGTGTTTGCCATGGGTTTTCCCAGGCGTTCATGTTATTAAAATGTTTCGGCTACTTGTCAGCGAGAGGCTTTGGCTTGAGCAGCGCCAAAGCCTCCTCGACTTTGCTGAAACTCCTGCTGAACAGGATCGAGCGATCGATGAAATTCCCGACCGCCTCGCCGTCTTCAGGAGAGAACTCCTTCTTCAGCAGCCCGGGACGCGCGCGATCATACGCCGCGAACAACTGCCGCGTGCCTTCCGTGTAGCTTTGGAGCGTCTCGCGCACAAACGCGATCCGCTCGGGCGGCATCGCCCGCAGGTATCCCGCGAGCATTCCCGCCTCAAAGGGGGTGAATTTGCGCTCGTCAAGGATGAACATGCTCCCATCCGCGTCGTGGAGGCGAATGCTGAAGTCGTCCGCCCGCTCGCGCCGGGAGTTCAGCTGGTAGTTGATTTCCTTGGCGATGACGTGCTTATGGCTCAGGAATGTCGTCGCGACCGTGAGCGCGTTCTTTGCGTCATTGAGATTTTCCGGCGTGAGCAAATCCAGCCTTGATTCAAGCATTTCCGTGCCCGCCTTGATGCGGTCGAACGACTGGACGAGCGAGGCCCTGCGCTCCTGCAGCAGCGTCTGGAACAGCGCGCCATAGATGTTGATTTTTTGGACTGGGCGCCCCTGTTGCGGCGGCTCGGGAATCGGCTTGTGCGTGTAGAAGAATGCGCCCAGGCCTAGAACGATTGCCGCGATGCCCGTGATTTCCCACCCAAGCTTGCGCCTGCTCCGGTGCTCGTCGCGGTGATTCTCTATCGTGCGTGCGAAGTCGTACGGCTTTTTCCCCGCAATCGCGTTGTCGTAATAGCACATCCTTCCCGAGCCGGTCATGGCGTTGTCATACTCAAGGCGAAGCGCGCGGAACGCGAGCGAAGCGGGAACCTTTTCCTCGCGCCCGAAATGCATATCCCACGCCACCCCCATATAGTATCCGGTCCGGTGGCCGTGCAGGTGGGTGAAGGTCTCGCGCATGTCTTCGTAAGAAATCTTGGTGCGGCCCAATCGCCTGCGCTCCTCCCGAAGCGCGGCAGCGTCCATCACCATCAACGGTTTCCGTACTTCGGAAGACTTCCATCCCCCATACCTTCGGGTGGTAAGCCGCGGATAGGTTGTCTCACTCACGTTCCACAGGAATGAACCGCACTATTTATAGGTTTTTGTCACCGTCGAAGCGTCCCGCAACCTTTAAATATCCCTCTTGAATAGTCCGCCTTGTGGCGAAGGCCACGGAAAGAGAGGTGAATGATATGGCAAAGATGATGATGTCCAAGTCGGACTCAGGTATGAAGTGCACGTGCGGACCCGCAAGCTTCATTTGGATGATTCTTGCAGTGGTCGTGATGGGCGTCGGCCTGTGGTTCCTTGTCGGCGGCCTGCAGTCCCAGTGGACCGGCGGCAGCTGGCAGAGCGTGGTTGTCTGGTATGCAATCGGCTTCCTCGTGCTCGGCATCGGCAAGATGCTGAAGTGGAAGAGCTGCGCACACTGTGCATCCAAGATGTAAGTAAGATTCATTTTTTCTTTTCTTTCCATTCAATACTGAGGTGGTTGGTTTGCCCGCGATGTCCCTGAATGACCCGAAAAAGTACTTCTACCTGAAAGACGGCACGTCCTTGAGGAGCATTGCCGAGCTCGCCAACGCACTGGACAAGATGCCCGATGACGTTTTCAACCATCACGTTTCTCCCGACCACAACCACTTTGCGAGCTGGATTGAGGAGGTCTTCCAGGAGCCCCACTTCGCGCAGTCGCTGAGGAAGGTCCACACCGCATCACAGACTTCGGATATGCTCAAGCGATACCTCGAAAAGGGGCATTTTGTCCACGAGGTCATCATCATCGGCGGCGGCATCGCAGGAATGAGCGCGGCATTATACGCGGCACGCGGACGGCTTGACTATCTCATCATCTCGCCCGACTTCGGTGGCCAGATGAACGTCTCCGGGGAAATCGAGAACTATCCGGGAATGGCGCACACGAACTTCGCCGAATTCCAGGACAAGTTCCGCGAACAGATGGAGACCAACCAGATTGAGTTCACGGACGAAAGCGTGAAGCAAATCAAGAAGCTCGACGACGGACACTTCCAGGTTGTCACTGACAAGAACAAGTACGAGGCTGAAACCGTGATTCTCTGCACCGGGGCGCGCGCGAGAAAGCTCAACATCCCGGGCGAGAATGAATACGAGAAGAAAGGCGTCACGTACTGCCACGTCTGTGATGGGCCGTTGTTCAAGGGCAAACCCGTCGCGATTGTGGGCGGCGGAGACGCCGCGCTGGAAGCAGCCGCGGGAATGCTCAGGATTGCGAGCAAGATTTACCTCATCACGATAAACCCCAAGATGACCGGCCACCAGTACCTGATTGACCGCGTCGTGGGACAGGACAACGTCGAGGTCGTCGCGAACGCCAAAACCGTCAAGATAACGGGTGACAAGACCGTCAACGGCATCGTCGTCGAACAGGGCGGCAAGCAGCGCACGCTGCCCGTTGGAGGAATCATCATCGAAATCGGGCGCGTCCCGAACACCGAGCTCGCGAAGGGGTTGTGCGACATCGACGCGGACAACCATATCATGGTCGACAAGAACATGCAGACGTCCGTGCCGGGCATTTTCGCCGCAGGGGACTGCGCCGACGGCCATGAATACCAGTACGTCATCTCCGCGGGACAGGCCGTCTATGCGCTGCTGAAGGCGCAGAGATACATCAAGCGCCGATAAGCTTTTATATCATTACACTCTTTGTAACGGTTGAGGTGCTGTCATGAAAACGATTTTGCTGTTCATCCTTCTCATCGCGTTGGCTGCGTGCACCGCGGCCCCCGCTCCTGAGGCGTCCCTGATGCCAGCTCCTGAAGCAGATGCTCCTGAGATGATTGTCGAAGAGTCATCCGAAGAAGCAATGGGTGGCGCTGAAGAATCCGCGGCGCCCGACAACCACGACGCGGAACCGTTCAACGCCGACGGCGAGCTTCTTGTCGACGACATCTCACCCTACATTATCTACAACGACCACGACTTCGAGCACGCCCGCGAGCACAAGAAGGTCATCTTCCTCGAGTTCTACGCGGACTGGTGCCCGTACTGCAGGAAACTTGACCCGCAAATCCGCGAAACGTTCGCCAACCTGGACGATCCTGACGTCGTGGGATTCCGCGTGAATTACGATAAGGATGTCGATGTGAAGAAGCAGTACAACGTCGTCTACCAGCACACGCACATCATCCTCGACCGCGACGGCAACGTCGTGTACAAGGGACTTGAGACTGAATGGGTTGATTCTACCATCGTTGCGGTGCTCAACGAAGCAAAGGGTGAGTGAATGGCAGACGTCACGCTCGGCATCGCATTCATCGCAGGACTGATTTCATTCCTCTCCCCGTGCGTCCTTCCGCTCGTCCCCGCGTTTCTCAGCTACCTGGCAGGAACGAGCCTTTCCGGAGCGAATGACGCGAGGGCAAAAGCCAAGATTTTCATCAACTCGGTGCTCTTCGTGCTGGGCTTCGCGACCGTTTTTGCGCTGCTTGGCGTGCTGCTGAACAGCGTCCTCGCGAACATCTCGTACACCGCACAGCTCTGGACCGCCCGAATCGGCGGCATCATCATTATCGTCTTCGCGCTCTACTTGCTGAAGCTCATCCGGCTTCCGTTCCTTGAGCGCGAGCACAAGTTCTCGACGAAGAAATTCAAGTACAGCTACGTCACGAGCTTCGTGTTCGGCGCCGCCTTCGCGGCGGGCTGGACGCCCTGCGTCGGAGCCGTCCTCGGGAGCGTGTTGACGCTCGCCATCACGAACCCCGGCTCGGCGTTCCCCTTGCTGATGTCCTACGCGCTCGGGCTCGGATTGCCGTTCCTTTTCGTCGGCATCTTCACGGCGCAAGCATCGAACTTCATCGCGAAGTCAGGCAAGTGGCTGGGCTACTTCAACATCGTCGTGGGCATCCTCCTGCTCATCCTGGGAATCCTGGTGTTCACGAACAAGCTCTCGCTCATCGCGAACCTTGATTTCGTCAACCAGCTCCTGCTCCGATGAAAGGAAAGGCTATCCTGCTGGTTATCGTAATTTTGGGCATAATCGGAGCCATAGCGTACATCGAAAGCACCAAGCCTGACTTTTCTGAGGAGCCCGCTCCCGTCATTGTTCCTGGGGCGACAACGCCAAGCGCGCCTGCCCTTGACGATATGGCGCTGGAAGAAAAGCGGGCAAATTACCTTGCCGCGCCCGAAATCATCCCGACGGGCGAGTGGCTCAACACCGAACCCCTGTCCATCGCGGGGCTGCGCGGCAAGGTCGTGCTTGTGGACTTCTGGACATATTCCTGCATCAACTGCATCCGAACGCTCCCGTACCTGAAAGACTGGCACGCGAAATACGCAGATGCAGGCCTGGTGATTCTCGGCGTGCACACGCCTGAATTCAAGTTCGAGCAGGACATCGAGAACCTCAAGAAAGCGGTCGCGAAATACGAAATCGAGTATCCCGTCGTGCAGGACAACGAATACCGCACGTGGCGGGCGTACAAGAACCGCTTCTGGCCGCGCAAATACCTCGTCGACATCGACGGCTTCATCAGGTACGACCACATCGGCGAAGGCGCGTATGCCGAAACCGAGCAGGTCATCCAGGAACTGCTGAAAGAAAAAGTGGAACGGATGGGCGAGACAATGGACGTCCAAAAGCCCATCACGGCACCCGAAGGCGCGCAATCCGTCGATTACCAAAAGGTCGGCACGCCTGAACTCTACTTTGGCTACACGTTCCGGCGGCACGACGGCGGCAACACGGAAGGGTATGCTGCGGAGACGGCCGTTACCTACGCCGAGCCCGTTGAAAAGGCCGCGAACATCCCCTACGTGGTCGGGACCTGGTTCAACGACAGGGACTTCATGCGCCTCGAAAGCGCGACGGGCACGGTCCATCTCAATTACGACGCAAAGACCGTCAACATCGTCGCGGGCGCGGAACCCGGCTCGACGATTGAGGTGTACGTCGACGGCACGCTGACGCAAACCCTCGCCATTGACGAGGAACGCCTGTACGAAGTGATTGCAGGGGACGCCTACGGGCAGCATCGCCTTGAGCTGAGAATTTCAGGAAGCGGATTCAGGATTTACACGTTCACGTTTGGCTGAGCCGTTCAGGATGAATTTTCCCGGAGACCGAATCCTGCATTCCAGGTCGAGCGCGCCGAACGCCACCATCCAGTCGTCCGCAGTGCGGTTCTTGAACAGGTCATCCATCACGGAACTCACGCTCTCGATATGGTAGTAGGCGAGAGCCTGCAGCCGATGGAACACCTTCTGATAGAGCGGCCCTTCGCATTTCTGCGTCAGTGCCCAGCCATCCAGCAACAAGTTGAGCTTCCTTGCCTCGATAGGATGGAACTGCTGGTAGTCCTGGAACTTCTGCGCGAAGTACAGTCCCGATTCCTCGAATTCACCCATAGGAAGGAGGCGCCGCCATATGCTTTAAATATCTTGCCGCAACCGGCAGCAGTATGGAGACCTCCCTTACGGTAGATGATGTCTGCGAGCTCGTGAAGCGGCAATCGCCCATCGTGCTCCTTGACGTCCGCCAGCCGGAAGAATGGGCAGACTACGCAATACCCGGGGCGATGCTCGTGCCCCTCGCAAGGCTGCTGGATGAGCTTCCCAAGCTCGGCCTGCCCAAGGACCGGCAAGTGATTTGCATCTGCCGCTCGGGCCGAAGAAGCAGCATGGCTGCCGAATTCCTGAGAAAAGAAGGCTTCCAGGCGCTGAACATGGAAGGCGGAATGCGGCAGTGGATCATCCACAAGCACACCGAAGGCGAGCTTTCCGACGCGGAATTCAAGCGGGTTTCCGCATGTTTGGGCCGTACTAGGGCTCACGCTCGTTCTTGAGAAAATAAAGCAAAAAAGAAATCAGTAAGTCGTTCCGGCGGGAATTACTGTTCCGCTAGGTACAATCTTGTTCTGCCGCACGATCGCATTCGCGCCGACATCAACAAACTGGCCAAGCTGTGCGCTTTGTCGTACAGTCGCACCGTTTCGAACAATGGTGTTCGGTCCGATAATGACATTCGCGCGGATGATTGCGCCATCCTGAATGATGACGTTGTCAGCAATCGTCACGCCTGCAGCGATTGTCACTCCATTTCCAATCTGGACGTTGTCGCCGATAACCGAGTCCTGGCCGATGACGCTGTTGTCGCCCATTACGAGGTTTGCGCCAATGCTTGCGTCCGCTCCGACTCGCGAGCCAGCACCGATGGCTGCATTGTCGCCAACAGCCGCGTTTTGCCCGATGTGGCTGCCATCGCCGATTTCAGAACCAGCTCCGACTTCCGCGTTTTGCGCAACAATCACGTCCTGTCCGAGTTCAGAATTGTCCCCGATGACGACGCCTGCTCTTACGAGCGTGTTATCGCCGACCGTGACATCGTTTCCGATGACGCTGTTTGCGCCGACGATGACGTTGTTGCCAAGTTCAGTTCCCGAGCCAACTTCCGAATCCCTTCGGATAACGGTTTCTGAACCGACAACGGTCCCTTCACCGACACTTGCGTCTGCAGCAACCGTCACGTTGTCGCCAAGCTGGACATCGTTTCCGACAGTCGCGCCGTTGCCGATGCTTGAATCCTCGCCGATGACGACTCCTGTGCCGACATCAGCATTCGGGTTGATCACCACTGAGGGCGGTACGCACGCGTCGCCCAATCCGTCGCCATTGCTGTCTTCCTGGCCCGGGTTGATGAGCGTGGGGCAGTTGTCGTTTTCGTCAGCAATCCCGTCCGAGTCCGTGTCAATGATGTCGCACGCGTCGCCTATTCCGTTCGCATTAGAGTCGATCTGGTCTGGGTTTGGCGTAGTCAGGCAGTTGTCGGTGTCATCCGCAACTCCATCGCCGTCCGCGTCAGGCTCGCAGGCATCTCCGATTCCGTCAGTGTCCGTGTCCGCTTGTCCTGTATTGGGAACGTTGACGCAGTTGTCCGCGGCGTCTATGACGCCGTCGCCGTCACCATCCGAGGCGTACACGCAGCCCGAAGCGGGAGCGCACGCGTCGACCGTGAAGGGGTTGCCATCGTCGCAGACCAAGGGTGCGCCTGTCAGGCAGTTGCCGCTTCCGCAGGTTTCAAGGCCATTGCAGGCGTTGCCGTCTGCGCAGGAGGTCCCATCCTCTGCGAAAGCATCGTCGGGGCAGTTAATCTGGAAGCCTGTGCAGTAATCGGGCGTGTCACACGCTCCGAATGATGGCCTGCAGACGGTCGTGCTCGGCTTGAACGCATCTGAAGGACAGTCTGCGGTTTCGCCGGTACAGTAATCTTCCTCATCGCATGCGCCTGCCTGTGCGCGGCACGACGTTGTGGCGGGCTTGAACGCGCAGGACTCGGTGCAGCACGCACCACCATCGCAACTCTCTCCGGATTCCGTGAATCCATTTCCGCACTCAGGGGTGTCGCAAACGTCTCCAATTCCGTCTCCATCGCCGTCTTCTTGCCCTGCATTTGCGTTGAATCTGCAATTGTCGGCATTGTCGGGAGTTCCGTCGCTATCACTGTCAATAAGAGCAAACTCGCATCCGGTTGCCGGATTGCAGAAATCGGCCGTGAACTCATCGCCGTCATCGCAGCTCAACGCGGGTCCGGTGCAGACTCCGCTATTGTATGCGTCATTCACCGTGCAGACATTCCCGTCATCGCAAGGCGTTCCGTCGTCAGGGACATCGCACACATCCCCGATGCCATTGGGCGCCGCGTCCAGGTACGTGGTGAAATCATATGTCATCCTGCCGCCATCAGGGTCACGGATTTGGACAATCAGCGTGTAGTCGTTCGCGGCACTCGGTGTCTGCGAAACAACGACCGGGTTCCTTCCGCTTGCCTGCTGCACGGTCACGACATAGTCGTCCCGCGGCGCAAACCAGTCGCCCGCGAGCGTGTTGGAGTATACATTGAAGACTCCTCCGAGCAAGCCGGTGTTCCACTCCTGTCCGTTGATGTGGACGGGCCAGGGCGGGTCGTTCGAAATGTGGAAAATGCGCATTCCCGTCGGCTGGACAACAAGGTCATCGAGGCCGTCCACGGTGCTCTGGAACCTGAAGGAGCGGCTGTCGCCATCCGTGTCTTCCTGTCCAGGGTTGTAGTCGGACGCGCAGTTGTCGCAAACGTCCCCAATGCCGTCACTGTCAGTGTCCTCCTGGCCTGCGTTCTTGATGCCTGCGCAATTGTCGCACGCATCTCCTACGCCGTCAGGTGCTGCGTTAAGATTGATGGTGAGCACGTACGTTCCTGCGCCCGGCTGCGGGTCACCGAAGCTCAGGATGAGCTTGTAGCCGTTCGCGGCGCTGGGCTCTTCCAGCACCGTTACGGGATTGCGTCCCGTGGTCACTTGCAGCGTTGCATCATAGTCGTCACGCGCATCAAACCACGCGCCCGCAAGAGAAGACGAGGTTCCAGGACCCGCGCCCGCGGGGAAGCTGGGTGCCCAGTTGTTTCCGTTAACGTAAATGAAGTTCGGCGGCGCATTCGAGAGGTGCTCCCAGTACATTGATGTGGGAGTGATAACGAGCCTGTCAAAGCCGTCGACATTCGCCTGGAAATTAATGGTTCGGACATCTCCGTCGCTGTCTTCCTGGCCGGGGTTTGCGTCAAATGCGCAGTTGTCCGCTACGTCAATAACGCCGTCAGCATCCGAGTCGGCAGCGTAGACGCACGCGCCCTCGGCTGCGTCACAGTGCTCTATCGTGAAAGGGTTGCCGTCATCGCAGTTTGCGGGCGGTCCTGCCTGGCAAACTCCTGCGCCGCACGCATCGTTCACCGTGCAGGCATCGCCATCGTCACATACCGTGCCATCATTTGCAAGCGCATTCTCTGGGCAATCGAACTGGAAACCCGTGCAGTATTCCGGTGCATCGCACGCGTCGAACGACGCGCTGCACACGTGCTCGGATGATTTGAATGCGTTCGCCGGACAGACCGCGTCGAAACCCGTGCAGTACTCGGTCTCGTCACAAGAACCTTCAGCGGGCCTGCATTCCGTTGTCGCAGACCTGAACGTGCAAGATGCTGTGCAGCACGCGCCGCCGTCACAGTCCTCTCCGGATTCAACGAAGCCGTTGCCACAGAATGCGTCACAAGCGTCGCCCAACCCATCCATGTCAGTATCTTGCTGGTCCGCGTTCGGCGTTTCGGGACAGTTGTCGACGCAGTCTTGGAATCCATCACTATCTGAGTCGCCATCAGGAATACCGCACCCGCAGGCTCCAGCCCCGAACTTTGCGGCGTCAGTCGGACAGCCGTCAACGCAGTCGGGCAGCCCATCCTGATCATCATCAATGTCGGCGGTTTCGCAGCCGCAAATTCCTGGATCCGTCTTCAGCGGGTCCATTTCACAGCCATCACAAGCATTTCCGAACCCGTCTCCGTCAGAGTCTAACTGATCAGCATTTGCGATGGTGGGACAGTTGTCTGCCTGGTCGATAACGCCATCTTGGTCGGTGTCCTGGATTGGCGGAGGGCATGCCGCGTCCCCTCGGAAGTAGGATGTTGCGCGCCCTTCATCGTTGTTGCCCTGGCAGAACGTGTTGCCATTGCTCCTCAGGATGCACGTGTAGTCGCTTCCTGCGGAAAGCCCAACCGCATCGCCATTATTATAGGGAGTCGTGCGCCCGTGCGAGCCATCGCCCCAGCACTGCACGTTTCCGTTTGATTTCAAGACGCACGTGTGGTCGCTTCCGACTGCAACGCCGACGGCATCGCCGCCGTTGTAGTCAGCGTGGGCGCCGAACTGGTTGTTGCCAAAACAGTCAACATTTCCATTGTGCTTGAGAATGCACGTGTGAACTTGGCCCGATGCAACGCCCATCGCATCCCCTCCTTCGTAGCCGTCGCTCTGCCCCGTGCTGCTGTCGCCCTGGCAGAAAACGGTGCCATCATTCTTGAGAATGCACAAGTAACCAGAACCTGCGGAGATCTCTTTAGCGTCCCCGCCGAAGTAATTGCTCATTTCCACGTCAGGAAGAGCGCCGTAGCAGTGGACCATGCCATTCGATTTCAAGACACACGTGAATGAATCGCCGGTTGTGACGCCAATCGCGTCGCCGCCCGTATAGCTCTCGGACTGGCCGTCGTCATTGTTGCCGTATCAGTGGACGTTGCCGCTGGATTGGAGGACGCAGTTGTGGGAATGCCCGGACGCGACGCCCATCGCGTCACCGTTGGCATAATCCGCAGCCTGGCCTCGTGAGTTGCTGCCTTCGCAGATGACGTTTCCGTCAGAAGTAAGGATGCAGTTCTGGTGCACGCCCGCGCCGATCGCGGTGCGGCCGCTCTCGATTTCGCTGCACACCGCTGACGCGACAGGCAACAGCATCGTCATCATGACTGCAAGTAGAACTGCAAACTTTCTCATCCGGAACCCCTCCGACACCATTTTTTGCTTGTTAGTCAAAGCTGAGCTTATAAATTCTCACGCCTGCAACTTTTGTAATAAAAAACATTTAAATATCCACGAAAGGTTCCAAAACACAAAAAGATGGTGCTGACAATACACTGGAAGGACTGCGGATTCTCCCTCAAGCAGATACGTTCCGTTGCGAGCAGGCTCGAGCGCAGGCTCAAGGAGCTCAAGAAAGTCGTCGAGGAACGGAAGTACTCGGACGACGCCGGCTCGCTTGTCGTCCCCACCGACACAAGGCACGTCGCAGCCGCAAGGGTGTTCGCGAACCAATGCAAGGACGCCGAACTGCTCGTCATCATCGGCATTGGAGGCTCCAATCTCGGAGCTGTCGCGGTGCAGGAAGCGGTTCTCGGCAAATACTATAATTTACGCTCAAAGCTCGAGGTGCTGTACGCAGACACGGTCGACCCGAACAGCCTCCACCACATCACGAACCGCGTCAAGGACGTCATCAAGGCCGGCAAGAAGGTTGTCATCAACGCCATTTCAAAATCAGGCACCACGACCGAGACCATCGCCAACTTTGAGGTGATTCTCGAAGCCATCGGCAAGGACAAGAACGCCTTCGTGATGGTGACGACGGACGGCGGCACCGAATTTGAGGCGCTCGCGAAGAAACACACGTTCCACACGCTCCAGGTGCCGAAGCATGTCGGCGGCAGGTATTCCGTGTTCACGACCATAGGATTGTTCCCGCTCGCGGTCATGGGCGTCGACATCGAACGCCTCGTGGAAGGCGCGCACGGGATGCTCCAGCACTGCCTCAGGATGGACATCTCCAGCAACCCCGCGCTGATGCTCGCGGCCATCGCGTACTTGCAGCACAAGAAGCACCGCGTCCACAACACGTTCGTGTTTTCCAACGACCTGCACGGCTACGCGCTTTGGTACCGGCAGCTCCTCGCGGAAAGCATCGGCAAGTCGCCCTCGACAGGAATCATCCCCACGATTTCGGTCGGCAGCACGGACCTGCATTCCGTCGGACAGCTTGACATCGCGGGCCCTGACCTTTCCTACTACCGCTTCGTGACCGTGACGAGCCCAGTCCACCACGTCACCGTCCCCCGGCTGCAAAAAATGTGCCGCCCAATCCCTACTGTTTGCGGCAAGTCCTACCGCGACCTGCTGTCCGCCATCGTGCAAGGGACGCAAACCGCGTTCCGGAAGCACAAGCGCAGGTTCATCGAGATAGAATTGCCTGACACGGATGAGGACACGATTGGCGGGCTCCTGCAGGCCGAGATGATTTCCATGATGCTCCTCGGCCATTTGCTGAAAATAAACCCGTTCGACCAGCCCGCGGTTGAAGAATACAAGGAAGCAACGAGAAAAATACTCGCTTCGGGCAAAATCTGCTAGCGCTTCCCTTTCGGCCCGCCGGTCCTGTACGGAGAATACGCGCCTTTTGCTTTCTGATTCGTCTTTTCGCCCGCGTCAATGTCAAGCTCGTTGCGCTCGTCGAAGCCGCACGTATTGCATATTCTTGCGGTCGTTCCCCGGTACGCGACGACCTTGACTTCCGCGCTCTTGCAGCGCGGGCATTCGGCGGGAGCGGGCATACTTGCGCTGAAGGAAAAGAATTATAAAAACCTAGTGACTCCAAAGTCAAATGGCAAAAGTCAACGTAAAAAGCATCGTCAAGAACAACATCGTCACAGCGTTCACCATCGCCGCAGCCCTGATGTGGGTCGAGTTCCTCAAGGACGCGCTCACGTTCATCACGTCCCCGATTGGCGTGCTCGTGGGCAAGTTCTTCGCGGCCGTCATCGCGACCATCTTTGTCATCATCGGCATCTACACGGTCCTGAAAACCGAGGAAGAAGCCGAGGCGCTGTTCAAGCGCTTCAACGGGAAGCAGAAATCCTAAAGCGAGCGCCAGGTCTTCTGCAGCAGCAGGCTTCCTTCTTCCTGGTCGGGCGTCTCGTTGATCACGACGCCCTTGATTTTGTATTCCTTCCAGACTTTCAGCAAATCCTTCCAGTTGAACGCGAATTTCTTGGTGTCGAGGAAGTTCAGGTGACGCTTCTCGCCCTTCGGCGTGTATTCGATGTTGCACACCTGGATGTGCATGTTATTCAGCGCTTCCCTGCCCAGGCCTTTCTCGAGCTCATTGAGGATTGCGCGGAATTCTTCCGTCGTGTTGTTGATGCCGTTGTAGCGCGCGTGCAGGTGCGCGAAGTCGATGCACGGCAAAACGCCTTCAATATCCTGCGATAGCCTTATGCACTCTTTCAAGTCGCCCCACTGGGACTCCTTGCCGGTCGTTTCCGGGCGGAGCCAGACGTTGGTGTTGCCTGCGTCCTTCAATTCCTTCATGACTGTCTTGAAGTTCTTCTTGACGATCTCGTACGTCTCTTCCTTGCCCCTGCCGAGATAGAACGCGGTATGCCACGTGACGCTCCAGCCGTTGACCTCGTTCATCCGTGTGGCTGCCTCGACCATCCGCTGCATCGACGGCTTCAGCTTTGTCGCGTCCGTTGGCGCGAGATTGACGTAGTACTGCCCGTGGCAGGTGAGCGTGATGTTGCTGTCTTCAGCGGTTTTCCTGATTTCCGGCGCCTTTTCCTTCGAGACGTTGACGTTCTGCACCCATTCGAGTTCCATCGCGTCCAGGCCGAGCTTGCGGCACTGCTTGATTCCGTTCGCGGTGTCGCGCTTGCCTTGCCCTTCTTCCGTTGACGCAGGAATGCCAGGACAGCCGAAAAGGAGCTCGTTGATTTTCTTCACGTCAGGTCCTCGTATTCCGTCAGTCCCTTGAGCTTCTTGATGACCGAGATGCCCGCGTTGCAGCCCTCGCCCACGCTCTTGGAGATTTGGTAGTTGCCACCGGTGCAGCCGCCTGCGGCGTAGACTCCTTCCACGTTCGTCTCGCCCTCGCGGTTGATCTTGATTGCCTTGCCCTCCATTTCCAGGCCGAGCTTCTGCGCGAACGCCAAAGCCGTCGCGGAGCCAAGCGCGAGGAACACGCCGTCCGGCTTTTCCTGCGAGTTGTCGGAGAACTTCACCAATTCGAGCTTTTTCTCGCCGACGAACTCAACGACTCTGCGCAGGTCGTACTTCACGTTCGCGGCGTCAAGCTTCTTCTTCAGCTCAGGAGCGATGGAAAATTCCTTGCCGTTGGAGAAAATCATGATGTCTTTCGTCAATGCGGACAGCTCAATCGCTTCCTCTGCCGCAAAGTTGCCGTTGCCGATGATGAGAACTTTCTTGTTCTTGTAGAACGGGCCGTCGCACGCGACGCACGTGTGGATGCCGCGCCCGATGAGCTTTTCCTCATTGACCGCGCCAACCGTCTTCGGCTTCAATCCGGTGGCGATGATGAGCGTTTTTGCCGCAAGCTCCTTCGCGTTGCCGAGCTTGACGACGAAACCCTTGTCCCTCGGTTCGGCGTGGACGACTTCCGTGAGCAAATGCTCGGCGCCGTATTTCTTCACCTGCGCAGCGCCCTTGTCAAGCAGTTCCTTGCCGGAAATGCCGTCCAGCCCGAGAAAATTCCCGACTTCCTGCGCCTTGATGAGCCCTGTCTTCGCCGGGTCGCCAATCATCGTGGCAGAGAGCCCTGCGCGCGCCATAAAGATGGAAGCGGCCATTCCTGCCGGGCCGGCGCCGATGACGATGCAGTCAATCATAGGTCGACGAGCACGTCTCCGTTCTCGACCTTTATCTTGTAACACGCGACGTTTTCCTTCGCGGGCTCAGCAAGCACCTTGCCTGACTTGACATTGAACTGAGCGCCGTGCCACGGACACGTCACGACTTCGCCTTCAAGATATCCGTCACCCAACGGTCCTTGCATGTGTGGGCAGTGCCCATTTATCGCATAGAGCTCGCCGTCCACGTTCGCGATGGCGACAGCCTTGCTGCCATGCTCAAATTGCTTGACGCTCCCGAGAGCGATTTCATTTGCTGAGCAAATCTTTACGAATGCCATAACCCCTCCTTTGCGATTCTAACAGAAGTGATGCTATAAAAAGCTACCCCTTGATATTGCCGATCGGCCTCAGCGCGGCAACCGGCTTTGAGATTCCGGCAATATCCATCGCTTTCGCGACCTCGGAAACATCCTTGTACGCGAATCCGGCCTCTTCCGCAAGCCCGGAGAATGAGCCTGTCTTGACGTAAATGCCGCGCTTTTCCATATCCTTCTGGAGCTTTTTGCCCGAAATCGCGGCCTTTGCCTTGGTGCGCGACATCGTCCTTCCGGCGCCGTGCATCGTGCTGCCGAACGTCTCTCCGGACTTCTCCGTACCGACCAAGAGATAGCTTCCGGTCTCCATCGAGCCGCCGATAATGACGGGCTGGCCCTTGAAGCACCTCGTCGCGCCCTTGCGGTGCACGAGCAGCTCTTTCTTCTTCCCGCCAACGAGATGCGTCTCGAGCTTCGCGATGTTGTGCGCGACGTCATACACGGTCTCGAGCTTCGCGTCCTTGAAGACGTGCCTGAACGCCTCGCGGATTTGGTGCACGATGACTTGCCGGTTGGCGAACGCCATGTTGGCGGCGCACGCCATCGCCTTGAAGTAATCCTGGCCTTCCGGTGACGTGAACGGCGCGCACGCGAGCTCGGGGTCCTTCACCGTGATCTTGTGTTTCTTCATCGCTTCGGTGAAAATCCCGAGGTAGTCGCTCGCGATTTGGTGGCCGAACCCGCGCGAGCCGCAGTGGACCATCACGCAGATTTGCCCTTCCTTGATGCCCATTTCCTTCGCGGCAGCCTTGTCGAAAATCTCGCCCTTGCGGACGGCCTGAATCTCAAGATAGTGATTCCCCGAGCCGAGCGTCCCGAGCTGGTGGATTCCCCGGCCCAGCGCCTTCTGCGTGACTTTCGACGGGTCCGCTCCCGGGATGACGCCGTTCTCCTCGATATGCTCCAGATCATGCTCGGTGCCGTAGCCGCGCCCCACGCACCACTTCGCGCCCAAACGCATCACGTCCTTCATCTGCGCGCTGTTCAGCGTGACAAATCCCTGCCCGCCGACGCCGGACGGGACCATCTTGAATAGCAGGTCGACAAGCTCCTTGATTTTCGGCTGGACTTCCTCGACAGTGAGGTTTGTCTTCAGCAGGCGCATCCCGCAGTTGATATCAAAGCCGATGCCGCCCGGAGAGATGATTCCTTTCTCGGGGTCGAACGCCGCGACACCGCCAATCGGGAAGCCGTAGCCGGAATGCCCGTCAGCCATGCATAACGCGTGCTTCTGGATGCCGGGCAGGCAGGCGACGTTCGTCAATTGCTCGACGACCGTGTCATCCATATCCTTCAGGATGGACTCGGTGCCGTAGATGCGCGCGGGAACAAGCATCCCTTTCTTGAACGATACCGGCAGTTCCCAAATGACATCGGAAACGCGCGTGAACTTTCTCAGGAGCTCGTCGTTCATACGTCCACCACCACGCGGGCGGTCCACGCCTTTCCTTTCTTGACCTCATACTTGTGCAGCGTGATCGCTTTCACGTCCGTGCCGAGTCTCATCTTCGGGTTGATCTTGTCGCCCTTCAGGTGGGCGTGCAAAAGCCAGCCGTTGTTCTTTGATACGGTTGCCTTGATTTCGCTGAACAGCAGCTGTTCGGCATCCTTCAGGTAGACAAGCTCGCTGAGAAACTCGTACAGCAGCCGCTCGACATCTTCCTTTTCGAGAGAAATATCCTTGGAGAGGGCGGGCGTGACGCTCTTCAAATCAGCCATGATGCTGCCTACCGCGAGCGCGCTGTTCTCAAAGAGCGTGTTCAAGTCCTTCCCGTTCGCCTCGAAGGCAAGGTCAGCCATGACGACCCCTTCGAGAAGCTTCCAACCCTTCGGCATACCCTAAAACTGCCGAAGGAGGTTTTTAAAGGTTTACCAGAAATTCAGTTCCCCGTGCCTGAGGATGCTGAAGAGCGTGTCCTTGTAGCGTTCCGCGCTCAGGAAAAATGACCTTTTTGAGCGCACTTCCGCGGAGTCCTGCTTGGTTATCGCGTTCAGGAAGCCTTCTGCGTCGTAAACCGTTTTTCCATCAAAGCCCGCGATGAACAGCTTGTGCGGCGGCTGTTGCTGGAGCACGATTCCATACGAGTAGCTGATGCTTGTGGGCGCGTGGTGCTTGTTGTAGCCAACGTCTTGTTTCACGAACGTGCTGAACTCCATCTCGGTGGAGTGCTGCCTGATGACGATGTCCTGCAGCACGTGGGAGAGGGGCCCGTCCTCAACCGTGCGCTTGAGGAGCGCGTAAAGCGCCGCGCGTTCTTCGTCATATGCCTTTTCGTTGTGCAGCCGCGATTTCTCCTGGAGGTCAAAGAGCCGCGCAAGATTCGCGTCGGCCATCTTTTGTATGTCGGGCCTGCGTTCCTGCATTTTGGCCTGGTAATCGCGAATCTGGCCTTCCAAATCCTTGTCAAACGTCATTTCCATCCCTCCAGCAGCTTCACGAGCGTCCGCACGCAGAATCCGGTGCCGCCCTTGCTCGTGATGGCGTTCTCCTTAATCGTCCACGCGGGGCCGGCGATGTCAAGGTGGCACCACGGCGTGTCGTTCACGAAACTGCGCAGGAACGCCGCGCCCATCTGGGCGCCCGCGCCTGGGCCTCTGCCGGTCGAGTTACGCACGTCCGCAAAATCGCTCTTCACGGTCTCGAGATACTCGTCGTACAGCGGCAGCTGCCACATCTTCTCGTCAGCCGCGTCCGCGGCGTCAAGCACCTTGTCAATCAGGCCCTGGCTTGTCCCGATGACGCCGGACGCAATCGTCCCCAGGGCCATCACGCACGCTCCGGTCAATGTCGCGATGTCAATCATCGCCGCCGGCTTGAAGCTTTCGGCGTACGCGAGCACGTCCGCAAGAACGACACGGCCTTCCGCATCCGTATTGAGAATCTCAATGGTTTTCTTGTTATACGCCGTGATGATGTCGCCGGGCTTGTACGCGTCGCCGCCGGGCATATTTTCCGTGAGTCCCATGAAGCCCAGCACCTTCACCGGCAGCCGCAATTCCGCGGCGGTCTTCACGACGGCCAGCACGCTCGCGGCGCCGGCCATATCTGACTTCATATCCTCCATATAGTCCGCGGGGGTTTTCAGCGACAATCCTCCGGAATCGAACGTCACGCCCTTGCCGACGAGCGCAATCGGCGTTCCCTCCCCGTATTCAAGCAGGATCAGGCGCGGCTCGTGGGGCGAGCCCTTGTTCACGGCGAGAATCGCGTGCATCCCCATCGCTTCCAGGTCGCGCTTGCCGTGCACCGTGACGCGCACGGGCAAGTCGCGCAAGGACTCGCGGACGTGCTGCGTGAAGCGTTCCGGGTACTTGTGCGACGCCGGCTCGTTCACCAGGTTGCGGACAAGGATGATGCTGTCCGCGAACACCTGGCCTCGCCGGACCGCGCTGATGTTTTCTTCCGTCGACGGGCGGAGAATCTCGAACTCTTCAATCTCCTTGCGCTCCGTGCTTGTCTTGAACTTGGTGAACGCGTACAATCCGAGGAGGGTCCCTTCAACCGCGGCCGCGATCCCCTCAGGATTCGTGGGAAGCAAGGTCGCGACCTTTTTCGCGCCCAAATCACGGCACACTTTCGCGGCGGCGCCCGAAGCCTTCCTGATGGTGCGCGCATCGGGTTTTTTGCCGAGCCCGACCACGACAAGATACTTGAACGGCAGCTTGCCGAGCGTGTGGAAGTGGCGCGTCTTCAGCAGGGCCGGAAGCTCAATCGTGCCGAGCACGCCCAGATGGTTGTCCAGCGACTGCAGCTGCGCGTCAAGGCCTTCAGAAACGCCAACGATGAGCGCGTCTCCGCCAAAGCTCGCGCCATCCTTGTCAGCAAGAAGGAACCTCATCAGCAATTTTTCGCTTCCATATTCTATATAAGCATTTATCTGCTGAATGTTGACTATTGCAGTTTGCAGGTTCCCGCGCAGTTCTGCCAGGCTTTCCCGCCCCAGGCAGTTTTGTCGTGACGTCGTTCGTTTCAAGGAAGTCCGACGCGAAAATCGCCAGGGGACGGGCGTGCGGGGTGTGTGTGCGGAGATTTTCGCAACTACTGTCCATTGCAGTGTCGCAAACTTTATATAATGCCGCAAAGTCATTCGGGCTATGAAAAAGCTGGTCGGTGTCGTTTTCCTTCTCCTGCTCGCGGCAACTGCGTTCGCCCAAGATGACATCAAGGTCGACGCAGGCGTCACGGACGACTCGATCCTCTGGGGGCTGGACAAGGCCCTCGAAAATATCAAGCTTCTCCTGACGTTTGACCGAGAGGAACGCATCCGCATCGGGCTTGCCGTTGCAGAGGAGCGCCTTGCCGAAGCTAGCGAACTGAGGGAAGAAGGCCAATCCTCTTACGACACGCTCCAGCAGTACGCCACCGCGCTCAACCGCGTCAGGAGGCAGCTCGAGAAGTACGGGGCGGACGCGCCTGAAGCGAAAGAGTTCATCACGCGCGTCACTGCGGAACTCGCCGTCCAGGAACAGGCGTTGGCTGAATTTGAGCCGCAGGAAGACGTCGAAACCGCGCGAACCGGCCTCAAGGAGGAAATAGAGAAGCACAAGAGCGCGCTCGGTATCGAAATCGTGCCCATTGAAGCGAAAGTCGAGGCGCTGATCTCCGAAGAAGCGCAGGACGCCGAGGAGCCTGCCGAGACTTCCGAAACCAACGCAACCGGCGTTGCGGCTGAAGAGCCCGTCGAAGAAGCCGAAGAGGTCCAAATCGACATCGCAATCAAGGCCGAAATCGAAGGCAACATCACGCACGTCACCGTGACGGGCGACGTCCAGGACTCGTTCGATCTCGAGGTCACCGACCTCGCAGGAATCACCGCAGCAATCGCGGCCGAGCTCGGAATGCCCGAAAGCGATGTCGCGGACGTGCTCACGCTCAAGAACGCGAACGCGCTCCAAATCCAGGTCAGCATCGAAGGCAACGAAGTGGCTTTCATCACCGTCAAGCAGAACGGGCAGACGCAGAAAATCACCCTTGCGGTCACCGATGAGCTGGTCATCATCAAGGAAGTGGCCAAGCGCACCGGCATCGACCAGGCCGTGGTAGAGGAAACCATCCAGTTCAACGTCGTCGACGAGCCGTTCTACATCGAGCTTGAAGACGATGATGACGATGACGACGATGACGACGATGAGTAAGTTTCCTTGATTTCTTCACAAACCTTTTAAAGGGTCTCCCGAGCACATCGTCGTATGCCTTTCAGCAAATACCAAGCGACCGTGACGGAAATCCGGCAGGAAACCCCCCGCGTGAAGACCTTCAAGGTAACGTGGCCAGGAATCGAGAACTTCTCATTCATCCCCGGCCAGTTCATGCAGCTCAGCGTCCCGGGATTCCTCAACCAGGCAGGCATCACGATGAAGCGTTCCTACAGCATCGCGAGCTCGCCCCTTGACAAGGGATTTGTGGAATTCACCATCACTTACAAGACTCCGCACGGGCTGTCCGCGCGGACGCACGCGCTCAAGGTCGGAGATATCGTCCAGGTGGAAGGCCCGGCAGGCGTATTCAACCTCAAGCGCCCGGTGCGCGACAACATCACGTTCGTCGCGAGCGGCTCGGGCATATCGTCCCTGCGCGCGATGTTCAAGCAGTTGCTGCAGGAAGGCCACCCGGGGAACATCTGGGTCGTGTTCGGATTCCACGCGCAGGAGGATTTCATCTTCAGGCAGGAGCTCGAGGAACTGCAGAGGAAGCACCCGAACTTCAAGGTCATCCCCTCAATCACCGTTGACGACCCGTCCTGGACAGGAGAACGCGGACGGGTGACTGCAGTCCTGCCCAAAGTCATCACGGACGCGGCCTCGCGCGACTACTACCTCTGCGGCTCCGCCCAGATGGTCGAGGACACCATCAAGGTGCTGACGGAAATGGGCGTGCCGAGGCACCAAATCTTCCGCGAGGTCTGGTGATGGTTGTTATCGTCGGCGTCACGGACGTGATGTTCAAGTCCAAAATCATTGAAACCGCGCAGGCGGTCGCCGGAGACATCGTGCTCGCGCCCTCGCAGGAAGGACTGCTGGACGCGACCGCGCAGCTGCAAGCCGAAAAAGTCATTCTTGACCTGAACGAGCGGAAATATGACGCGCTGGAAACCATAAAAATACTCAAGGAAGCGCATCCCGGCACGCACGTCATCGGCTTCGTCTCCCACGTGCAGCGCGACGTGATGGCCCGCGCGAAAGCTGCGGGCTGCGACGAGATTCTCGCGCGGGAAGCGTTTGTCAAGAAATTGGCCGCACTTCTGAAGTGATTACAGCAGCAACAGCACCGCGATTCCCGCCGTCTTGAAAACAAAACACAGCGCCACGAAGACGTCCTCGCAGATGTGCGACAGTCCCGCGAGCATGCTCACGCCAACCTCGTCAGGCACGGGGGAGGCGAGGATGATGCCCGCGAAAATGTGCAGCAGGTAGGCCCGCACCTTCGTGCTGAGGTCCTTCTTCAGCATCCGGTTGAACGCGCGGATGGGTTTCATCCGCTTGAGCAGGTTGAACTCGTCCATAAACGTTATCTTGATGGTCCTGAAAATCAGCAAGTCCGCAACGACGCCGCCAAGGCCGCCGAGAATCGCCGCAAGCAGCAGATTGTGCGGCGTGTACGAGACGAAAAAGCCGACCGCGAACGGCGTTGAAAACCCGAACGAGAAGAGCATTCCCGCGATGAACACGCCGATGAGGCCGTAGCCGTCGAGCTGCGCGATGAAGCCCTGCACGACGGGATTCTTGAAGAACAAATAGGCAAAAACGACCATCAATGCGAAGAGCAGCAGCTTCGGATACCTGAACCTGAACAATCGCCTCATTTTTGCGAGCAAAGGTCGGATTGGTTTAAAAATCTGCTCTTGCCTCAACGAAAATCTCCACGTAGCTCTCCCCCCGGGCTATTGTCGCGTTCGTTCTTGCTGACACAGAACATGTAACGACAAAACTGCTTGGGACGGCAACGTCAAGGCATGCCTACGGAACTCTCAGCACAATTCAGAAACCGGAAGCTTCCTGCAGACCAGCGCCTCGTGCTTGAAGATGAACACGTGACAGCACTTGTCACCTTTCAGATGCTTCTCGTACTGCTTGCGCTCCGCCCAGTAGGAGCGCGGGTCGATTTTGGCGCGGAGAACGACGCTTCCCGCGTTCTCCCACTTCAGCACTTCCATGATCTTCTCGAACTTGTTCGGTACGGCCTCCACGATTTCGTACCGCGCCTTGAAGTACGGGCTCGTGCGCAGGGTATCCGATGTCAGGAGAATATCCCGCTCCTCGCTGTACAGGAACGTCCTCCCGTCCGCAAGCGCAGGGGTCAGCCCCGCTTTCGCGACTGCCGGATCGACCTCGTACAGGTAACTCAGGGCGCCTGAATTTTGCAGCACCCCTTCCGTTCCGGGCTGCAGCACGTGCCTGCCCGGAAGCACAACGGCGCTGCGGTCTGCCTTCTTCAGGCTTCCAAGATAGACGGTGAGCCGGTTCAGTTCGTGGTTGAATGACGTGTACTCTTTCTCGCAATCGAACGGAACCTCGCGGATTTGCGGCGGAAGCTCAATCGCGATGTTCGGGGAGACTTTTGAAGCAGTTTTGATGAGCGTGAGCAGGTTCGGCCTGAAGCTCTTGGCGATGTCGCGGACGTCCTCCTCGGGCGCGCGTTCCGGGTCGACGAAGATGGCATCCGCCTTCTTGAGCGTCTCCAGCACCTTCAGGCCGTCGCCGTGGACGAACTCGACGTTGTTGATGTCGTGCTTCTTCGCGTTCTCGAGCGCGTACCGGACCTTTCGCGCGTCAATGTCGACCGCGATGACCCGTTTGCACGTCCTCGCGAACGCGAGCGTCTGGATGCCGACGCCGCAGCCGATGTCAACAAGCGTGTTGCACGCCAGCCTCTTTGCGCGGTATTCCGCAACAACCTCGTTCGTCGCGAACCGGAGGTCGTCCTCCATCATATAGTACTCCTTCGCGGTCTTCTTGGACGTGAGGCGCGCCTTGGCGATGGAAACGAGCTCATCGATGTCGCGCAGGTTCAGGTGTTTCGCGATGTGCTCGCGCGGAGTGCCCTCCTTCATGAGCTGCATGATGGCCTTGATGTGCACCTCGGCCATCTGCGGCGTGTACGTGTCGAATATCATCTTTTAGCCCCCTAAAAAGCATACCTTTATAAACATCATCTATAGTTTCCAGTATATACTAGTTCTCGTATGAGAATTGAGTAGAACATATAAGCAACAGCACAAGTGTGGGTGAAACCAATGGATTTCGGTGGCCCGCGTCAAATGCATGACGCAGTGTGCAGTCAGTGCGGAAAGGCTTGCAAGGTTCCCTTCAAGCCCAGGGAAGGAAAGCCCGTTTTCTGCAGCGACTGCTTCAGAGCCAAGCGCGACAGCGGTCAGTAAGTCTTACTTATCCCGTTACTCTAGCGCATTTTTTCTTTATTTTTCCTTTTTTCTTCAAGGATAGTATCTTCGTTCAAGATCCCTGAGCAAGAATTTGAGCTCGTTGTATTCCTCGGGGACGATGGCGCAGCCCGCGATGGGGATGCTCTTGCCGACGCCGTTCACGGTGATCCGCATCGAGCCGTCACGGCACTCGGGGAGCTTGCCCTCCAAAAATTCCGTGCCGTTGAGCAGTATTGCGCGGTTCTTCTTCAGGAACGTCGCCAGGTTCTCGCGGTCTTCTGAAAGCAAATCGATGCGCGGGATGTCGTTCGGAAGCAGGCTCACGGCTGATTCAGTGACGATGAACTGCGACGCGCCCTTGTTCCAGACGATGCTGAACGTGCGGATTTCCTCATCTTCGGAGAACGACGCGATGATTTCCGGCGTGGCGGTGACTTCAATGTCGTGCACGGGCACAGGCTGCGGCTTTTCCGGAGCGACGCAGGCCGCGAGCAGGAGAACAACTACAAGCATCACCTTTTTCATGCCATCGGGAAGGAGACGCTTGCTTAAAAATCAGTAGGGTTTATATACGCCGAAACGGGTTTCTTGCAGGTGAGTGAAGATGGGCAAGACAGTCACGACGCTTGTCGAGGAAATTGACTTCCAGGGATTCTATACGGTGACGTGCGACGCCACCAGGAAGCGCGAAATCCAGCGCATCCTTGAACGCATGCTCACGGATGAGTTCGAGCAGCGCGGTAAAACCCTTGCGCGGCAGAAGGAATGCCCGTTTGTGCGCGTCAAGGACTTCCAGCTCGAGTTCACCGCAACCGACAAGCCGTACAAGACCGAAGTGACGTATCTGGCGACAGCCAAGGTCGTGATGAAAAACCATTATATACGTCCTGAACCCGTTTTCTAGCAATGCAGCTCGCACCCGGCATCGAAGCAATCGACTTGGGACTCTACCTCAGCACTCACCAGGCTCTTGTTTTTTCAGACTTCCATATGGGCTTCGAGCACTCGCTCAACGCGCAGGGCTATATGCTCCCGCGCACGCACTACAAGGACGTCGTTGACCGGCTCGAGCAGGTTTTCGCCGAGCTCGCCAAGCAGGAAAAGCCCGTCAAGACCGTCGTCATAACCGGCGACCTGAAGCACGAATTCGGAAGAATACTCCGCCAGGAATGGCGCGACGTGCTGCGGCTGGTTGACTATCTCCTCAGAAAGGCTGACAAGCTCGTCCTCATCAAGGGAAACCACGACGTCCAGCTCGGGCCGGTCGCCGCAAACAGGAACGTGGATCTGGTCCCTGACGTGAGGCTCGGCGACATCCTCATCATCCACGGCGACGAGGAGCCGGCGAACCTGAAAGGCACCCACACAATCATCATGGGCCACGAGCACCCCGCGCTCGGGCTGAAGCACAAGGGCCGGACTGAACGCTACAAGTGCTATCTCGTGGGGACGTACCGGAAGCGCACGCTCATCGTGCAGCCCTCCGCGAAGCTGATGGTCGAAGGCACGGACGTGACGAAAGAACAGCTCCTGAGCCCGCTCTTGCAAGGCGGCATCAAGTCCTTCAAGGCGTACGTGATTGACGAGAAGGCGAAGGAAATCCTTGATTTCGGGCAGCTGAAGAACCTCTAAATCGTTCCCCGGCACGCTTTCGCGCCGCACCTGCACGGGAATTTCCCCCGGATGTCGTAATCATACGTCAGCTCCTCGCCTTTCTTGATGTTCCTGTGCGCATAAATCCAGATGCGCCCACGCACTCTTCGGTATTCGCAGTTGGGCTCGCAGGAGTGGTTGATCAGCCGCGCGATGCCGCCGGTGGAGCCGTCGACACACCAGTTCTGGTCAATCGCGAAAACGTAGAACTTGCCTTTTGCCTGCTGGAGCCTGTCGCGCCGGAGGCCTTCCTTCCTTGAAATCCGCTCGCCATCATATTCGACAATGCGCGTCCCTTTCCTGATGGCGGTTCTGGCGAACACGCCCTTGCCGTGAATCTTCGATTTTGCAACAAGAAGTTCAGGTGCTGTGCGGAGCATTCCTTGCGGGGATTTCCGCCTCTAAATAAATGTGCGCAATTCTGGCGTTCGCTTTTGCACACCAAGAACGCCACGACAAAACTGCTTGGGGTGGACGTGCTTGAGCTTACGGGCGACGCAAAGCCGGGCTCTCCGGCATTCCTGGACGCAGGGGCGTTTGTCGTTTTGCATTAGACATATCAAAGAACACTACGACAAAACTGCTGGGGACGGGAAATGATTAGAACGCGTGCCCGCACGTCTTGCACACGTGCGTGTCGACCTGGGCGCGATACTCAGTAGTAAGGCCGAACGAAACCTTGCCGTTGCACCCGGGGCAGCGCGGCTCGAGGTTTTCCACCTGCTCGAAAAAGTTCACCAAAACGACCACGGGCTCTTCTGGGAACCTTTAATTCTTAAGCATTTTTATATAAATTATAAAGTTTCGTCGATATTTTGAACGAATTTTTTATATACATCCTTTTTAGCACTCCTGCTTGATGGATATTGCAGAGCTTGTGCGCAAGCGCTGGGATACGCGCGTCGCGCAGATGAACATCCCCTTGGAAACGGGTGACAGCGTCCGAAAATTCGACTTCTTCAGCCTGCAAGGAAAGCGCGGCAAGGGCGTCGCGACGATATCCACCGGCGTAATCGATGGAGAGAAACGGCATCACCTGCACGCGACATACGAATATCACGCGCACCATCTTCTCGGGACGGAGAAACTGCAGGCGTATCTTGTTGATGACCAAATCAAGTCAGTCTACCTGTACTGCAAAGGCTGCGAGAACCTGTTCACGCCGTACCAATGGCACGAGAACGGCTGCTCGTCGTGCCTGGCGCAATATGCGCACTTACCATGAGCCCAGCGTGCTCTGCGTGCCCTTCTTTTCCAGTTCGTCAGTTGAAACGCCGAACACCGCGAGAATTCTCTCCACTGCAGGAAGCACCTGGTTTTCAATGTAGTAGTCGGAATCGTACTCGTCCTGCGTTGCCTCGTCTTCCAGCTTGACGCGGTCGCGAATCTTGCCCTTGCCCCTCGTGACGACGTACTTGATGATGTCTCCCGGGCCCACCAGCGTCCCGCGCTCCTGCATCCGTTTCGCGGCAGCGACGTGCGGCCCGACGGACTCGTATTCGCGCGGGTCTTTCGTGAGCTGCGTCCAAATCACGACCTTTTCCAAGGGAACCTTGTTCTGCTTGAGGTCGGCGATGACCTCCTTGACATAGGCGATTGCTTTCTCGGGCTTGCCTTCGCCGAGCACCATCTGCAGGACGCCTTTCTGCACGTCCTTGGCGATGAACGCGGTGTTCCTGCGCACCGTCTCAAAGCCACGAATCTTGAGGCTGCCCTTGCGGTCGATGAGCGCGTATTTCTTTTTCGCTCCCGACTCGGTTGCAGATTTCGTGGAGACGAACACGCCGCGCGGGTAAAAATTCTCGTAATCGAGCTCCATCAGTCCCGGAAGCTCCTTGTTGATCTCTTCCATGAACGCCATAGCGTCCTTCTCGGTCTTCGTGCCGAGCATCAGGAACACGGAGTCGGTGTCGGAATACAGCACGGTGAAGCCCGCCTTTTGCGCGGCGTCGATGACTTTCGTGATGTAGTGCCGGCCGTATGCCGTGACGCTCTGCCCCGCCTCGAAGGAATACCAGCGCGCGGGAGCGAAGCCAAGATAGCCATAGACGGAGTTCGCGAGCACCTTCAACGCCTCGCTCCTACCCCGGAGCAGCGGGTCTTGTTTCGCCTGCTTCTTGAGCTGAGCCTTGATTTCGGCGCGGCGAACGATGATATCCTCAATGACGGTCGATAGGAACCCTTTCCGGTCGAGGCAGATCGTGTATTTCTCGCCGTCCAAAGGCACGTTGTGCATCCGCTTGCAGTCCGTGATGTTCATCGTCCCCGGCGAGATGTTGTGCGACGCGATGATGCTCGGGTACAGCGAGCGGTAGTCGAACACGACGATGTTGTCGTACAGTCCCGGCTTCGGCTCGAACACGAGCGCGCCCTTGAAGCGCGCCATCATCCGGCCCTGCTGCTGGTGGAACGTCGGCCGGTTGAGCACGACTTCGTTGAACTTCTCCGCCTGCTTGATGAGATACCACTCGACAAACTGCGAGAACGTCATCCGGTTCACGTCCCACAAGGGAAGCCCGATGACCTTGACGAACTCAATCATGTCAGGCAGGATTTTGAGGCACAAGTCGTGCGTGAGCTTGGCGTCCTGCAGGTTGTACTTCGCGAACTCGTCAAGCTTCGGCGACGCGTCATCCCAGCACTTCGCGAGGATGTCGAGGTTCACGTCGTGCTTGTTCTCGCCCAGCAATTCCTCGGCGACGGCGTCAAGCGTGAAGACGTCAGTCTCCATCCCTCGCCCGATGACTTTCTTGATGAACTTGAACACGTCCACGTGCACGATGCCCGTGGTCTGCACCGTCGTCTGCGTCGTGCCGTTGATTTTCAGCTCGGAATAGTCCAGACCGATGTCGAGCAGCATCTTGTACTTTGCGGCCCGCTTGATCAAATAGGGCAGGTCGAACCCGTCGGAATAGTAGCCCGCGAGGATGTCGGGGCCGTACTCTGCGATGAGCTCCTTGAACCGCGTGAGCATATCCGCCTCGCTGGGCAGGAACTCGATGCCTTCGGCGTCGCTCTCGAACTTCTTCCACGTGAGAATCTTCTTGAAATTCTCGCCGTACAGCGCGATCATGATGACCGGGTGCTTGTCGACAAGGACTCGCTTGCCGAGCGGGTTGTACGTCTCGATGTCGACCGCGAGAATGCGCGGCTTCGCGTACGTTCCGTCGCTTGCCGGCTTCACTGAGGATGCCTTGATGATGGGGACGCGCGAAGTCTCCTTGACCTTCTCGCCTTCTGCCTCGATGAGCGTCATCGGCTCCAGCCCCTTGTCAATCAGGTAGCGCCGGACGAACTTGATGTCGTACTCGTAGCATTCCTTGACTGCGGGAGATTTCCTTATCTCGTCCTTCAGCAGCGGAACGCCCGAGGGGATGTTGACGATGGCCTTGAGCAGCTTCTGCGGGTGCTCGTTGACGTTCTTCGTGACGTCCTCGACGCGCACGACCCGGTACTCATCGCGCTTGTCCTTCACCGAAAGCGCGAGCAGGTCGTCTTTCGCCTTCTGAGCGTCACGGGGCTGGACAAAGAAGTACGGCTCGAACGAGCCGTCGTGGATGGCTACTTGCTCCCCTTTCGGCGTCCTTCCGTAGAGGTGTACGACAGCCTTGCCCTTGAGCACGCGGTACGTGACATCCGTCAGGTAGAACTGGACTTTCATGCGAGAAATTGCTGTTCGAGGGTATATAAATGTTCAGGGAGCGTTGTCCTGGGTCGCAGGGCGTTGGAAATATTCCTCCACGATGCGCGCAAAGCCCTTGCTTGTGTTGATGGGCTTCCGGAACACGCGCACCGGCGCAAGATTCCTCTCGAGGATGCTGGTGTTGACGTACGCGTAGCTTCCCAACAGGCATGGCGTGTTCGCATACCGGTTTGTCTTGCGCAGGCTTGCCAGGAGCGAAATGCCCTCGTTCTTGATGACTGTTTCGAACGCGTCAAGCTGGTTGATGTCGATGATGAGTCCCTCGTAGGCGTGCTTTTCCAGTTTGGAAAGCGCGTCTTTCGGGCTTGAGAACGCGAGCGCGTGCCCGCGCTCGCGAAGAATGGCGCGATAGAGGGTGCCAGACGGCTCGTCCGACGGGACAATCAGGATGCGGCTCATTGGACGTACTTGCGCACCATCGCGGCGATGTCGGGAAGCGCGCCGTTCTTCTCGTACGTCTCGGTGACGTTTGCCTTGCGCGCGATCTCGTAGCGTTCATCGTCCCAGCCGCCGCTGCCGACAATCACGGGCAGGTCCTTGTGCGTCTCGCGCACCTTCAGGAGCAGCTCGAGGCCGTTCATCACGGGCATATCGATGTCGGTGACGATGGCGTCCGGGACGGATTTCCCGATCAGTTCGAGCGCTTCCTTCCCGTCCCGTGCTTCTGTCACGTTGAACTTGCCCAGGCTGAGCCTGACTTTCAGGAGCTTGCGGAGGACCGCGTCATCGTCGACAATAAGGATGTAGTTCATTTCACTCACTTCCAGCCTTGCGCTTGTTGCGCTGGAACAGCCCGTCCAGCGCGCGGTACAGGGCGGTTAGGTCGCCCTTCTGCACCGCCGGAACGCCCATGGCGTGCGCTCGTGCCTCAAGGTCGTCGTTCATGCTTGCGCTGTTCAGCAGGCACTTCACGGCGGGATGACTCTGCCGCACGATGCGGATAAGGTCCAGGCCGTCCAGGGATTCGCCCATATGGTAATCGGTCATCAGAACGTCGGGTTTTACCTGTCCCAGGAGCCGTAGGGCTTCGTGAGGGCCGGTGGCCGTGCGGACGGTATACTTTTCCGCAAATGCCAGTGTGTAGAGGCCGAGAAGCTCTTTGCTGTCGTCCACGATGAGGATTTTGCGCGCGACCATGCCTTTTCTAGCGCGTTTCGCTTTATAAATCTTTCGGTATATTCGTAACTGAAGAGTGGTGATTTTTAAACCTCTTTTCCTTCACGACAATATTTAAATAGCCCTTCGAGGACGTTTTTGTCATGTATGATATCATCATCGTGGGCGGCGGTGCCGCGGGACTCACGGCAGCGATCTACACCTGCCGCAAGGAGCTGAAGACGCTTATCGTCTCGCCGGAATACGGCGGCCAGACCAACCTCACCAGCCACATCGAGAACTATCCTGGCTTTATGGCCCTTCCCGGCTGGGACCTGATGACGAAGTTCAAGGAGCAGGCGGAGCACTTCGGCGCGGAAACACGCACGAACAAGGTCGTCGCCATCCAGAAGAAAGGCGAGAAGCACTTCGTCGTCCACTTCGAAGACGAGTCCAAGGAAGAGGCGCGCGCCGTCATCCTGGCGCACGGCAAGCTTCCGAAACCGTTGAACATCCCGGGCGAAAAGGAGTTCTTCGGACGAGGATTGAGCACGTGCGCGACGTGCGACGCTCCTTTGTACAAGAACAAGTCCGTCGCGGTCATCGGCGGCGGCAACGCCGCGCTTGAGGCAGTGGAAGAGCTGCAGAAGATGGGCGCGAAAGTCTACCTTGTCCACCGCAGGGAGCAGTTCCGCGCCGATGAAATCACGGTCAAGAAAGTCAGGAAGCTGCAGAATGTAGAATTCGTGCTCAACCACGCGCCCGTCAAAATCAACGGCGAGAAGTTCGTCACATCATTGACGGTCGAAGACGTTTCCGCGAAGAAACGAAAAGACCTCAAGGTCGACGGCGTGTTCTCAGAAATCGGCCATATCGCCGACTCGAACATGGTCAAGGACCTGCTCAGGCTCAACGACCATGGAGAGGTGCTTGTCGACGAGAACAACGCGACGTCCTGCAGCGGCATCTTCGCTGCAGGGGACATCACGCCCGTCAGGTACAAGCAGACGGTCATCGCGGCCGGCGAAGGAGCGAAGGCCGCGCTGGAAGCGCACAGGTATCTCACCAATGGGGCTCCAACAGGTGAATATGCCAAATAGGATTGACGACGACCTCGAGTCGCTCGTCCGCGTGGACTTCGGCAGGGAAATCTCCGCGGAGAAGTTCGAGCAGTTCTTCGCGCAAATCAACCGGTATCTCGGCTGCAGGACATCCTACCTGCGTTCGCAGCACGGGAGCATCGACGAGCACGGCACCATCGCCCCCGGCACGCTGAAGTTCGAGGGAACCGTCACGCTCGGCACGCCGCTCGCAAACGTCACGTTCACCACCTACAATGGCAGGGATCTTGAGAAGGTCAAAGGACTCAGGTTTTTCATCCCGCCCGGTTATGACTTCCAGGACCTTGACCGGCAGGAAGTCGAATTAATGCAAAAAATCAAGAAAGAAGCTGATTCTTACCGCTAGTATTCCCAGAGGCCGGAGTCGTTGTCGTCCCATTCATCGTCAGTCACGTTCACCATATCATCGTCCTCATCGTCGAAAATGTCCTCGACGAGAGTGTCGTTGTCGGTGTCATTCGTGGCTCCGACCGCTCCAGGGCTCCAATCGCAGCCAGCCAACAGCAGGGCCAGCGCGGCCAATGCGACGAATACGTGGAGTTTCTTCATGACCTGTGATGAGCAAACAAAATTTAAAACAATTGAGTACCTGTTATCCGGCTCTCAGTATGCGCCGTTGTCATCGCCAAGGCCGTTCGCGAAAAGGGTCCCGTTGGATTCATTGAGCTCGGGAATGATTTCCTCGCACTGGTTCTCGACACAGCGCGCCCCTCCTGACGGAAGGCAGGCATAGGCGCAGTTTGACGGGTAATCGTGCACGACTTGGTAAATCCTGTCCGCCTCGTTTTGGTTGACGGCAATGTAGCAGCCGAACGGGCACTGGCCGTAGATGCTCACGCAGTCCTCGTCCGTGTCGCAGTACTTCGCGGCCTCAATCTCATTGCGGATGTCTGATTCGGTCGTAGTGCGCTGACCGTCATCGTCGAAATCATCATCCGCGTCAACTGTTCCCGGGCTCGTGGCGCAGCCCGCAAGAAACAGCCCAAGAACAAGAAATGGAAGCAGTTTCATTGCGCGTCATCCGTGGGCGTCTCGCCGATGACGGCCATGCACGTGTTCGCGACGCATTCAATGCGGTCGATGGCAGCGCACGCGTACGTGCAGTCGCTCTCGTACGAGTCAAGGAGCTCGCCGATCCGGTCCTCGTGGGCGCGGTTCACGGCGATGCTGCAGCCGAAGGGGCAGACGCTGCCTACTTCGACACAGTCTTCATCCGCCGTGCACGCACGGGCTTCCTCGATTTCGTCGCGGATGTCCCAATCGCTCAGGCGCGAGCCCGCGGCGTCGTCGGTCTCCTGGCCGTCCTGTTCAGTGGTGTTGTCGTCAAACGCGCCAGCCGTATCGGGCGACGTGCACCCGATTGCGAAAAGCGCGAGAAGTGTGAGTAAAAGTGCCTCTTTCATAGGCTCTACCGTGACGTTCTTGCTTTATAACCGTTCTGTACCTGATGTCGTGCCCGTGGCGAAAATCTCCGCATTTGCGCCCAACACGTGCTGCCCAAGGACTATTTTCGCATTTGTTACTGACTCGTTCGATAACGCTACGACAAAACTGCTTGGGACGGATGTGTGGGAAATGCGCGCAAGGAGTGCCTCTGTCTACAAGCCATTCCAAACATTTTTATAGCGCATTCCCTTTCTTGAACGCAAAGGGGAGATATGAGCCTTCTCGATGATTGGCAGAAAGACGTCGAACACCGACTGAAAAACGCCAAAGGAAAGACAGTCTCGTTCCCCTCCTGTCCAAAGTGCAGGCACACCTAATTCGAGTTCGACCCCAACACGGGCAAGCTCAGGTGCAGGCACTGCGGATTTGAAACATACATAAAGGTGATTTAGATAGGAAAGGAATTACATCAGGCGCAACGAGTGGGAGTATTCGTTGACGTCCAGAACTTATATTACTCCGCAAAATTCATCCACCGCGCAAAGCCGAACTTCGGCCAAATCCTGCGCGACGCATTGCGCGGAAGGACATTGGTGCGCGCGATAGCGTACGTCATCCGCGCCGAGGAAGTCGACCGCGAGGAATTCTTCAAGGTCCTCGGCAACCTCGGATTCGAAGTCAAGGCAAAGGATGTCCAAATCTTCGCCGACGGCTCAAAGAAAGGCGACTGGGACATCGGAATCGCGATGGACGCCATCGAGCTTGCGCCACGGCTGGACACCATCATCATCGTTTCCGGCGACGGCGACTTCGTCCCCCTTGTCGAGCATCTCAGGCGGGCGCTCGGCTGCAGGGTCGAATGCGCGGCCTTCGGAAAGAGCACCAGCCAAAAGCTTATTGAATCCGTGGACCTCTTCACGGATTTGGACAAGAACAAGCGAGCCCTCATCGGACACCGCAGCCACCGCGAAGACCGGCCGGTGAAACGGGAGCTCGAGACACACCAGGTGAGAGCATGATGAACATCACGTCGCAGAACTTCCAGTCAGATGTCCTGCACAGCAAGCAGCCCGTCATTGTCGACTTCTGGGCCGAATGGTGCATGCCTTGCAAGATGCTCGCGCCCGTATTCGAGAAGGTATCAAAGGACTTCGCGGGAAAGATGGCCTTCGCAAAGCTGAACGCCGACCAGTCCCCGGATATCGCGCAGAAGTACGATGTCCGCGGGCTTCCCACGATGATTATCTTCAAGGATGGCAAGGAAGCCGACCGCCTCGTGGGCAATATGACTGAGGGAATGCTGCGCGAGAAGATTAACGGAGTTCTGAAGACGCTCGGCTAGAATCGCACGTCCCGATTGCCGCCCCGACGAGCACGAATAGGAATGCAGTGTGGAATGCCATCCCGGTGTTGATGTCCGAGGCATAAAAAAGCCACGGGATGTGCAGCAAGTGCCCTATCAGCGCCACCAGTCCTAGGAGCGTGAGCGTCACGCTCACCATCCTGGCAGGAAAGCGCAAGTCTGAGTTGCTCAGGCCCAGCACTCCCACCAGTCCCACGAGCAGGAATCCCGCGCTGGTCAGCGCGGAGGGTAGTCCGGGAACGGGCGTGTGCACCTGGCTGTCGCCGTTGCCCATCGCGAGCCATTCTGGCAACGCAGTCCCCGTCAGCATTCCTATGAAAACAAATCCCTGCAGTGCCAGCAGCAGTATCGCGGGCACGGCGAGCAGTGACTTGCTCAGCTCCGAGGAATTGCGGGTCAGCAGGAACACCAGGAGGAATCCTGCCAGGATGAATGAAATTGCCGTGCTGTACTTCATCGTCACGGCGCCGTGCAGCCCGCTCTTGAGAATCTCGATGTTGTGCTCCCAGCCCACGCTCACCGCGATTCCCGCAGCTGCCGTCAGAATCCCGATGAACGTTCCGGCGAATTCCTCGTCAGTCATTGCGTGGAGACCTTGAGATGTTCGGGATGAACGAGCTTCCAGAGGAAGTATGCGCTTAACAGGTAGAGCATGACGCGGATGAGCCTCACGTTGTTCACGAACTGTTCCGCTTCGGGAGTGGCATCGAACAGCTCGACCAGGGTAACCCCGCCAAGAAGAATCCAGGACATAACGATGGGCAGGAGCGCCTTGGAGATCACTCCTCCGCGCAAGTGCCACCACATGCTGATTCCGAGCGCGATAAGCAGGAACGTCCCGAAGACGGTCAGCAACTGAATCGTGTTCAGGTGCACCATCAGCCCACATCCCTCAGGCGGTTCCAAAGGATTACTCCGCCAGTAAGATAGAGTATGATGCGGAGCAGCTGAAGGCTCTCCTGCACGAGCGGGTCGAGCAGGATAAAGACTCGCAGCATTTCCTCCACGCCAACCAGGAACAAGGCAATTGTCCACGGGACCAGCGCGCGGTAGAGCAGGCCGCCCCGAAGCTTATGCGTTATGGCGAACATCATCACCAGAATCACGAAACCCAAGATGCCTGCCACCAATTCCATCAATTGCTGGATTTGCGCGACATCAACCATGGGCGACCCCGAACTGGACGCTTATGACGTAGATGATGAGGACGCCGATGCCGAACCACACCAGCTGCAGCATTGACTTCGGGAACTGCTGATCGTGGTGGAGCTCAGGAATCAGGTCGGCAAGCGAGATGTAGAGGAATCCGCCGGCCGCGAACGCGAGCATCATTGGCTCGGCAGCCTCGAACATTTCGGTGAACGAGAACGCAAGAAGCGCCCCAACCAGTGCCATCAGCGCGGACAGGAAGTTGTAGAACAGCGCCTTCGCGCGCGTGAGCCCTGAATAAATCAGGACGCTGAAGTCGCCGATTTCCTGCGGAATCTCATGGAAGATGACCGCGATGGTCGTCGCGATGCCCAGGCCGGTGTCGACCATGAAGCTGATGGCCACGATTGCGCCGTCCAGCAGGTTGTGGATTCCATCGCCAACCAAATTCAGGTAGGCGAACGGCTTGATGCCCGCAGGATGCGCTCCGTGGTGGTGCCCTTCGCACATCCCATCGTGGCAGTGATACCAATACAGGAGCTTTTCAACGATGAAGAAGATGATGACGCCGCCGAGGACGTACATGAAGATGGGGATGTCTCCCGCGTGCTCCGCGGCCTCGGGAATGAGGTCCAGCAGCGCGACCGCAATCATCGCGCCGGCGGCGAAGCTGACAAGCGGGAACAGCCGCTTCTCGATGCGCTTGACGTTGAAGAACAGGATAAGCGCTCCAACGAACGAAATCATGCTCACGACAAGCACGGCTACCAGGATGTTGAGCAGTTCTGCCATATGACCTCTTTTTCTTCGGCAAACAACCTCCTTTCGCTTTAAAAACATTGCGGTAGTTAAAAAGATTTAAAAAGCCGGCAAGGCTCGCATCCTTATGCTCAAAAAGCCGGTGATCGTGGTTAATTTCAAGGCCTACAAGCAGGGCACGGGCGCGAATGCGGTGAGGCTGGCAAAAATCTGTGACCACGTCGCGATGGAAATGGACGCGAACATCGCAGTCGCGGTGCAGGCGCTGGATTTGGCGCGCGTCGCGTCTTCCGTACGAATTCCCGTTTTCGCGCAGCACGCCGACGGCTTCGAGCTCGGCGCGCACACCGGAGCCGTGCTTCCGGAAGCCCTGCAATACGCAGGAGCGCAAGGAACGCTCGTGAACCACTCAGAATGGAAAATCCCCCTGCCGAACATCGCGGCTGCCGTGAAACAGTGCCGCAAGTTCGATATGGACATCATCGCCTGCGCTGACACGCCCGAAAACGCGCGCAACGTCGCGGCCGCAAAACCTTCGTTCATCGCAATCGAGCCCCCAGAACTCATTGGCGGCACCATTTCAGTATCCGCAGCGCGTCCCGAGATCATCACCGAGACAACTCAATCGGTACGCATCCCGGTATTGTGCGGCGCGGGCATCCACACCCGCGAGGACGTCGCGAAAGCGATTGAACTGGGCACGGTCGGCGTGCTCGTCGCGTCCGGCGTCGTGCTTTCAAACAATCCTGAAGCGGTCCTGAAAGAGCTTGTGATGGGATTGCGATGAGCGACACCGTTAGGTACAACCCCGCGGCGATGGAAGCATACCTGTTGCAGGAACGGCTGCGCAAAAAGCTTGACGCACGCATTCTCTTCGGCCTCGCGCAGGAGCATGTGGTCGAGCTCTGGAAGCTCAAGCAGCCCCAAGACAGTTGGGCGCCGCGGACGCTTGCGGTGCTGAAGCGGCAGTTTGACGCAATCGAAGGAATGGTCAACAAGCTCATTCCATTGCTCCAGAAAGTCCCCTTGCCGGTTGCGCCTCTCATCAAGCACGTTGACGCCTTCCTGCGCCACATCGAAAGCGGGACGCGGTTCATGACGGGGCAGGTCATCGACCCTGAAAATGAGCACGCGTTACGGCAGCAGCTCACGCAAGCGATTAACGTCATCCTCGCCAGCAGGCAGTTCAAGGACGCGGAAGACGCTCTTGCCGTCGATTGGACAATTCTCGGAAAGGAACTCGCGCAGAAACGCGCCGCTTAAGGCACTTCGATGAAGATTTTGTAGACTTTCTTCGTATACCAGGCGCTCAAATCGCTGCCCGTCGTTATGAAGCCGCACGAGCTTTCCGCCGATGCGGGGCTCATATCGTCAAAATCATACACGCACACGTTGAAGACGTACGTTCCCGGAACTGTGGCGGAGCCCTGCGCCATCTCGCGGTCGGGCTGGATGTACACGGGAATTGCCTTATAGTCATTGTTGTCGATGCGGTGCGGGCCTTCCACGTAGACAACCCAGTTGTCGTTGATGAACGAGCCGTCCGGCGGGCTTGAGCTCAATGCAAGAGGATCCTCGTTCTGGTCGAATGCGGTGCTAAACGCCACCGCGAGGCCGTAATTGTCAGCAGCGCCCTCCACGTTCTGGATTCCGACACCGAAGCTCTTGCCCTTGCCGATGTTGAGACGTGCCTTGTTGAAAGGAACCGCGACGATGCTGCCGTCCTGCATCAGCGTGAGGAGCTGCGCTTCCGTGTCGCGGTCAATCTCGCCCTGGATTTCGCTCGTCGCCTGGCCGAACTGGAACAGGAAGTAAATCGAGCCCGCGAAGATGATGACGGTGAAGATGAGGATGACGAGAAAGCCGATGCTTACTTCGAAACCCCTCTTGCCAATGCCTTTTGCACGGTTCCCAGGTTTTGCATACGCTGCAGCCTTGGCCGTTGGTGCCCCCGCACTTGCCGTCCCCGGGGCTATTGAGGCTTTCGTTTTCTTAGATGCGGAAGAAGCAACGACAAGGGTCCCGGGGCTGTGACGTGCTGGGACGGGAGTTTCTGGGCGGCGTGCGGGGTTGCCTGCCAAATTCCTTGCTTGAGCCATATCAAACCTGTCCTGGCGTGATGAACGTGATGCGTTCCAGCGTGCGCGTGAACGACGCCTTGCGGTTCTGGCCGTTCTGGTCGTAGGAGTACGCCACCGAGAGCGTGACCGTGTGCTGCGCCTCGGGCTTCGCGACAGACGTGATGGGGACATTCACCGAGAACGTCTGCCCGATAGAGTTCAGGTTCTGGTTCACGGGCAGGTAGCCGAGCTCGGTGACGCCGTCAAGCGCGCGGACTGCCTCGATCTTGACGTTCGAGGTGGTCGCCTGGAGGTTATAGAGCGTGAATTCCGCCTTGATGACATCCTTGGAGACGTCAAAGGGAATGTTGTAGGAATAGCGGTTCTGCAAGTGCAGCGCGCCGAGGTTCTTGTCATCGAAAATAGACTTGGGCGTGACGCTGAGGCCGCCCCGCACGGACGCGACGCACGCCTGTGCTTGGCAGCCGAGGTCCATATACTGTCCCGCACTTCCTGAGCAGGGGCCGCAGTCCATCGCGCACGTGCACTTGTTCTCGTTGCCGTCGCACTGGAAGTTTCCGCACGCTCCCGGAATCGGGGAGTGCTCGCAGAAGAAGTTCGTGGCAGCGCTGCACGAGTCAGCCGTGCCCGGGTTGCCGTCATCGCAGTTGGGCGGGCACGGGTAGTCCTCTTCAGGCTTCACCCACTGCAGCGTGACTCCGCGCAGCTGGTTGATGATCTGCGCGGTGCGGAGCTGGCTTGTCGTGCCCTGCGTGATGGTGTACTCATAATCGACCTTCAGCACCGGGTTCGAAACCGTGCCTTCAAGGTCCGAGGTCGTGAGGTCAAGGTGCAGCTCGTCCTCGACGCTGCCGCCCTTCCCGTAAATCGGCTTGTTGACATCCTTGTCGATAAGGACGACATTCTGCTTGTTCTTGTCAACGGCCGAGAGCTCATAGCCCGTGATGCGGATGTTGTTCACGAAGTTCGCGAGATTGTCCAGGATGATTGTTGCCGTGAACGCGTCCTTCTTGAAGTTGAACGGCGCGTTGAAGGTCGTCGTTATCTTGAACGTGTTGCCCTGGCTGTTCACGGTGTTCGTGATGCTCTGCTGCTTGATCTTCGCGATGGGAACGTCAACGATGCAGGTGTTTTCCTGGCTGCACGTCTGCTGGAGCAGGGTGCTTCCCGGCACCGCGCCTGAGCAGCTGCCGCAGTCCGTCGCGCAGGTGCACTTGTTCTCTCCCGTGTTTTCCTCACACTGCGTGTTGCCGCACGTGCCCGGGATGGGCGTGAAGACGCACTTCTCGTCAACGCATCTTCCGGTGTGGCCGGTGCGCTGGCAGTCCGCGGATGCCTCGCATTCCGCCTTGGAACAGGCCGCGAGAAGCACAAGGAGCGTGAATAGGGAGAAGAATAGGACCCGTTTCACACCCTTTTTCATCTTGTGATGGCTTATTGAGTAGTGGTATAAAAAGGTTTTTAGGCGAATTTGGGTGAGTTTTCACGTAAGCAGGGCGTCACAAGCGAAAGCTCAGCATACGCGCCCGGCACGCTCCACCCCTGGGCCATTTTCGCGTTCGTTTCTACTAACTACGGCAACACAACGACAAAACTGCCTGGGACGGGCAATGGGAGATGCGGGAGCGTGCGGAGTCCAACGCTCACGCAAGACGGGTTGAGAAAAAAGAAGGACAGAAAACAGTTACCTGATCATCTCGAATTCGCGGACGACGATGCCCGCGAACACGATGAAGACCACGACGCCCACGAGAATCCTGTACATTCCCGCGGTGAAGTCTGACGTCATCACGCTGTAGAGCCCCCAGCCGATGAAGAACGTGCCCAGCCAGAGGAACTTGTCCAGCACGAGCTTCATGATGTCGAACTCTTCCGCGCTTGAAAGCCTGCGTTTCATCGTTTTCATAGGGTCACCTTAGCTGAGGACGACGAAGAACTGCTTGCTCTGGTAGGTGCTGAAAATGCCCGAACCCTGGCCGCAGCCCGCGTTGTCATCTGCCTTCTCGACAATCATTTCCATCGCGTACGTGTCAGGAGTGCCGCGCGCGATCTGGACGGTAATGGGGAAGACGCCGACCTCGTTGTTGTTGATGTCAATCTCGTCGAACATCTGGAACCAGGTGACGTCTCCGCTGTTGGGCGTGATGCCGCCGATCTTTCCGCCGACGACGATGTTGTTGCTTCCGAAGCCGTCACAGGAATTGGATGATTTCAATGCGCGGATGCAGCGGATGCCGAGGCGGTAGCAGACACCAGGACCGTTGTCGTTCTGGCCGTTGTTCTTGACGCCGATGTAGAAGACTTCGGACCTTCCGATGCTGGCCTGCAGCTCGGCGCGGTTGAACACGAGCAATTCGCCGGACTCCTGGATTTTCTCAATCAGCTGGTCCTTGATTTCGGAACGGACCTGCGTGAACTGTTCGCTCAAGCCTCCGAACTGGCCGCGGATGAACCCGATGCCAAGTCCGAGGATGGTAATCGCTAGGATAAGAACGACGATTGCGTTGATAGACAGCTCAAGTGCCGCCTTCTTGTTCATACTGTCACCTCTTTGCGCTACGCGCGATGATGCCATACGACTGTTCCTTTAAAAAGGTTTCTTTCGTCGCGCAACTATTATATAGCGACAACACCCTCAGGAAGGCATGCGTATCGTGGTAACGGGCGGTGTCGGCTTCATCGGCAGCCACGTCTGCGAGCAACTCGCGGCGCGCGGCGACAAGGTCTACTGCCTTGACAACTTCAACGACTACTACGTCAAGGCCACGGGCAACCCGCACTTCTTGAGGCGAAAGGACCAGACCCTGTCTGAACTGCTTGCCCTGCCCAACTTCCGGCTCCTGTGCGATGACAAGACAGGAAGCAAGATAGACATCCTCAACCGGCCCGTTCTCGAGCGCGTCCTGCACGAAATCAAGCCCATCGACGCGGTCATTCACCTTGCCGCGCTCGCGGGAGTGCGGTATTCCGAAGGCCGCGAACAGATCTATAATTTGGTGAACGTCGAAGGGACACAGACCGTCATCGAGACCGCGCGCGAGTTCGGGGTCCGAAAATTCGTCGTTGCATCCTCATCCTCAGTGTATGCAGGCTGCAGGACAATCCCCTTTTCGGAAAACAACGAGCTCGTCCCTGCGCCCAACGCATATGGCCGCTCGAAGCAAGAAATGGAGAGGACTTGCCGCACCCTTGCGAGCAAGGATTACGAAATCGCGCTCCTGCGCTTCTTCAGCGTCTACGGCCCGCGAGGACGGCCTGATATGGCCGTGCATATGCTCGCGGATTCCGCGTTCAGCGGCACGCCTTTCAAGAAAAAAGGCCCCGGAACGGACAAGCGCGACTGGACGTACGTCGCGGACATCGCGCGAGGTGTCGTTGCAACCATCGATGCACCGCTTCCCGAACCGGTCGAGGCAATCAACCTCGGCAACTCCATTCCCGTCTCGCTGAACACGCTCATCGCGCTCACCGAAAAATACGCGGGCCGGGGCCCGAACATCCGAGAAGGCGCCCAGGACCCGAAGGAAATGCGCGAGACCTGCGCGGACATCACCAAGGCAAACCGCATCCTCGACTGGATGCCGACGACAACCATCGAGGATGGCTTGCGTCGGTTCTATGACTGGTACAGGCGCTGACTGCCGTTCGGCGATGCTATAAAATAAAAAAATAAAATCAAACTTTCTTGTTCGTCTTCAGGTCCCAGCCGCCCGTGACCGGAGACTCAAGCGAGCCATCGGCTTTCTGTGCGCGGTACTTCCACTCTATCTTGGAATAGGTGAAGCTCACTTCTTCCGTGCCGTCGCTGCCTATCTGGACTGACGTGACCAGGACTTCTTTCATTTTAATGATGTAGAAGTCCTCCTTCTTGTCCCCATCCTTCTTTCGCATCGTGAGCTCAACTTCCGGAATGATTTCACCTGAGTTCAGCGCAAGGAACAACGGCACCGATGCCTTGTCGACGGGCTTGGTGACGACGATTGGCAGGTGCTGCGGCTTGCTCGCCCCGGCTCCGCCCGAGGAAACGGGAAGGCTCATTCCTCCGCTCCAGGACTCAACGTCAATCCATTTCCGGTGCTTGTCGTCAGTCGATTCGCCGTCGATTCCCTCAATCCTCAGGAACATGTCGAACGCGGCCTCGGTCTCGCCATCCTCGCTGATGATGACGTTGATGTCACTTGGCTCGCCGGGAGGACCCTGCGGACCGGTCGCTCCTTGTGGTCCCGGCTCTCCCTGTGGTCCCGGGAGAAGCTCGATGGCCTCAATCTTCGCGCGCATATCCTCAATCGCGGCCCAGAGCGCATCGAACGGGCCTCCTTTCTCATCGTCCTTCGCAGCGAATGCCGCAGTGCTCAGCACCATCAGGCAAAGCGCAAAGGCTAGTCCTAGCTTTTTCATCAAAACCCTCCTCGTTTTTAATCCTCACTCAGAACGCGCTTTTTCTGTCGGAAATCCTATAAAAGCTTTTCAGGACTATCAGAAAGTAATTACGGCAGGATGTAGTCCGTCGAGAGAAGGTAGGCGAAGAACGCCGCGAGCGCTAGCAGGAAAATCCAGAGAATGAATCCCCTGATGCGCTGGGCGGTCTGCCTGCGCTGTTTCTTCTTCAGGTCATCCCGTGTCAGCACGCGGAACAGGCGCACCGGATGCTTGATGCCCTTCAATCGCTTCAGGCCGAGGTGAACGTACTGGATCTCGTTCTTGTTCATCGCGTGAAAGACCGTTTCCGAGAAAACGATTTCGCCGGCTTCAGCGACGCCCTCGATTCTCGCTGCCGTGTTCACGGTGTGGCCGTAGATGTCGTTCTCGCGGTGCACGACCTCGCCCGTGTGGATTGCCACGCGGATTTTCACGGGCTCGTGGGTGAATTCCTTCTGCAGCGCGATGCCGCAGAGCACCGCATCCGTGGCCGAGCGGAACGTGATAAGGTAGGCGTCGCCGATTTTCTTCAGCACGCTGCCGTGATAATGGTGGAAGATGGGAATGCAGATGCGGTCGAAGGTTGAGATGAGCTCAGACAGCTGCTCCCGGTTCAAGTCCTGCGTCGTGCTCGTATATCCGACCATATCGATGAACATCACCGTGAGAATCTCGGAGTGCACGTGGCGGGCCATACTTGCTGGTTTCGAAGGCGCATTTATAAAAGTAATGTGGAACGGCCAATCCGGAAAAGTTAGGCACTCAGACGGAAGTTTTATAAGGCTCACGTTTCCCTTCCGTCGAGAGTGAGTGAAATGACCCTGGGAGAGTACGCCAAACGCTGCCCGTTAATCGAATCCGTGCAGGAAAGCACGCTTGAGAGCGCCATCGCGCTCTGCTACGAACGCTATCCGCTTGTTGACCATGACGGCATCCTCGTGAAGCACAAGCGGCTGCAGCGCGCGGAAAAGGAATTCAACAACACGTGCAAGCCCGTGCTCAACAACGCGACCGCGTACAGCATTTTTGCAGGATACCACGCGCAGTTTCTCCAGGCCTCGCTCGCAAAACTCATTCCTGAATTCGGCAATGCCATCCAGACCACGTTCTTTGACGTCCATTACTTCGCGGGCCGCAACGACATGCTTTCCCCGCGTTGGCACGGCTTGCGCCCGCACGGCTTCCACCAGAAGGCGCTGCAGCACTTCACGAGCGCGTACAACCAATGGAATCACATCGCCGCCGTGCACACGGAAATCGGCTACCGCCACGCGCGCATCGCGCAGGTTTGCGCGTACCGCTGGCTGCTTGGCGGCGGGATGAATGACGAGCTTGTCAAGGAGTCAGTATACCACGCGCAGCACTGCGACGACTTCATCACGGGCTGGTCGAAGGACGCGCCCCAGGTGATCCGCGGCGCGCAGGAACTTGCCGAGATGTTCTGGAAATCAGGGCACCGGACCGCGGCGCAGGAATTCGATAGGCTCGCAACGCGCTGGTCGAATCCGGATTATGGCGCCGAACGCCTCGCGCTCACCCGCAAGGCAAAGTCGGGCTAAACCTGCCTGACATCGATATCTTCCAGCTTCACCATCGCGTAGTCGGGCGTCTCGTGGTAAATCTTGATGCCGATGCCGCCGCGTTCGGCTTCTTCACGCATGACCGCTTCCAGGACGACTTCTCCCTCGTGCAGGCACGAGACGGTGTTCCCGTCAACGCGCACGCCGAGCTTGTAGTATGTCGTCGGGAAGTTGAAATCCTCGCGCCTGAAGCCGAGCGTGTGGAACGCGCCGTCCACCTTCTGGCTGATGCTGACCGCGTCCGGCTTGAAGTTGCAGCTGAGATAATTGTCCTTGTCTTCCATCCGAGCCATCAGGCCGATGGTGGCGCCGTTCTGCCGCTTGATGTTCGCGGTGTACTCGTAATCATCCCAGGGATAGGTTCCGTCGAGGAACGCGCCCGCGCCCTTGCTCTTGGCGGCATCGAGGCGCAGCACGCCGCGCGTGATGTCCAATGCGCCATAGCTGCGCGTCCACCCCTTGTCCGGGTGGAGCGTGTCGAAATAATGATCCGGTTTCGGCTGGCCGCGTTCCAGGACGCTAAGCAGTTCCTCGCCGCTCCAGTCCTTCACGGTGATTCTTTTCGCGAGGAACGAGTTCAGCCCCGGATGGTTGTGCGTGAACCCTTCGCCAGGGTAGGTTTGGTAGTAGGCGCCGGAGTATCGTGCCCGGGTCGCGTCCAGCACGATGTTCTCGGCGCCGTTGAAGTTCGTGGGGTTCTGCCCGTATGCCCCGTACGGGAACGCGAAACTCCTGATGGGGATGCTGAAGTTCTGCGTGAGCGCGTCGGTCGCGGACTGCATTTCCGCGTTGATGCGGTGCTCGTATTCGCGGTCCGTCTCGAGCCTGTCGCCGAGCCAGCGCTTGCTGGTCAGGTAGGGGCCGATGTGCCCAAGGTCGTCAATCGGGATGCGCTGGTGAGCCTCATCGCCGTGCGCTGCGCCTCCCAGCGCCCGGTGTCGAGCATATGCCTGATTTCGGACTTGTTCATATAGTAGTTGACGCGCGGCTTGGTGCTGTGCTTCGCAATAACGAACATCACGGCGTTGAAGCCGTACTTTTTGAGAATAGGATCCGCATGATAGAAGCTGTCATCGCGGCCATCATCGAACGTGATGAGAATCGGCTTGCCGGGAAGGCCTGCTTTCCCGTCGAGGAAATTGCTCACGTCCTTCTCGGTGACGGTGGTGTAGCCCGCTTTGTTCAAGGCAGCCATCTGTTCATCGAAGCGCGCCTCGGAAACATCATCATCGTTGATTCCGTGATATAATATGATGGGAACCGACTGCGCCGCGTACGCCGCGGGAACGCATGCCAAGAGCATGATGAGAAGCAACCCCTTTTTCATGTGACATCTTCCGTCTTCACCTGCGTTTCCGGAGGCTGCAGAACTTAAATACAAAATGAACTCGACGCTCACAACCGAAGGCAGGACTGCCGACGGCGTTTTTGTGGATTTCTCATACGGACAGGCCATTCCTTGCCGTTAAAAGCTCTGCAGTGTTTCTTGGCGATATGAAAAGAGGCGATCGCGCTAGCGCATCGGGCGTCCTTGAGGGATTGCCATGAATGGGCAGCGCCATTTTTTCTTCAGCAGCGTCCTCTTCGTGCTCGGCGCAATCGTGCTCATCATCCTGTTCGCGTTCAAGGCCAACATGAGCCAGAGCTTCTACGTCTACCCGCTGCTTTTCCTCTACAGCTACTTCATCGTCATCTTCGAGCTTTCGCGCGTCGCGGGCGCGATGTTCTACGAGCGGGTATCGTCGCGAATCCTTCCGACAAATCCCGCGTACGAGCCGTATGTTAGCTTCGTCATCCCGTGCAAGAACGAGGAGGCCGCCATCGCGAACACCATCGAGAAGTGCTTTGCGGCGGACTACCCGAAATCAAAGCTCGAAGTGATTGTCGTCAATGACGGCAGCACCGACCGCACCGGAGAGGTGCTCCACGCGCTGAAGAGGAAATACCGCCAGCTTGTCGTCATCGACTGGAAAGTGAACCGCGGCAAGCGCCACGGGATGGCCGCGGGCTTCAAGATCGCGAAAGGGGACATCGTCGTGCAGCTGGACAGCGACTCCTACATCGACCCGCGGACCTTCAGGCAGCTCATCATCCCCTTCTCCAACCCCTCCATCGGCGCGGTGTGCGCGCACGCCGACCCCGCAAACGCCGACCAGAACATGCTCACAAAAATGCAGGCCGCGTACTACTTCATGTCGTTCCGAGTCCTGAAGGCGGCAGAATCCGCGTTCTTCACCGTGTTCTGCTGCAGCGGCTGCTCGTCCGCGTACCGGAAGAGCGTCGTGCTTCCCATCATCGACATCTGGCTCAACGAGAAATTCCTCGGCAAGCCCGTCACCTGGGGCGACGACCGCGCACTCACGAACTGGGTGTTGCGGCTCGGCCACCAGACGATTTACACGGACCGGGCGCGCGCATTCACCATCGTTCCCACGACGATGAAACAGCTCCTCAAGCAGCAGGTCCGCTGGAAGAAGGGATGGTTCGTCAATTCCCTTTCGATAGCGGGCTTCATCCTGAAGACGCGCCCCTTCGTCGCGCTCACGTACTTCTTCCCGCTCATCTTCATCACGCTCGTCACGCCGTTCATCGTCACGCGCATCATGTTCTACAATCCCATCGTATCCGGCTCGCTGCCGCTGCTCTACTTCTTCGGCATCCTGCTCATCGCGGCAATCATCACGCTCTACTACCGGCACGTGTCGCGCGAAA
>Ga0073934_10001898_pt1 | contig 46859 bp, 34 predicted proteins | sample LarsenN4metaG_FD_76834 | JGI IMG/M metagenome (GOLD analysis project Ga0073934, IMG submission 76834) | Hot spring sediment bacterial and archeal communities from British Columbia, Canada, to study Microbial Dark Matter (Phase II) - Larsen... ...
CGCGGCGGGTGGCGGCTTCGACATCAATATTGTCCACGCCCACGCCGGCGCGGCCGACCACGCGCAGCGCCGGGGCATGCGCGAGCAGCTCCGCGGAGACGCGTGTGGCGCTGCGTACGATCAGCCCCTCGGCATCAGCCAGCTCGCGCGGCAGCTCCGCCGCCGGGGGCGTGACAATGTTCCATCCGGTGTCATGCAGCAGGGCCACGCCGCGCGCGCTGATCTTGTCCGCCACAACAATCTTGCGCATTGCTCCAGACTAGTCAGCACGGGCAAGCGTGTCAAATTCCGGAACACCGGCTGCGCCGCCACGAAATCTACAGTTGCGCCAAGTCGCATTCTGTTATAGTTAACTACGCCGCGCGTGAAATGACTTTTCTCGACAACATTCAGAAAGACCTGATCCGGGCGATGAAGGCGAAGGACGAGCTGCGCCTCAGCGTCCTGCGCATGGTCAAGACCGCATTGAAGAACAAGGAAATCGAGAAGATGAAGCCGCTGGAGGACGCGGAGGCAGTGCAGGTGCTCCAGACGCTGATGAAGCAGCGGCGCGAGTCCGTGGAGCAGTTCACCAAGGGCGGCCGGATGGACCTGGCCGAAAAAGAGACGCAGGAAATCACCATCATCGAAGGCTACCTGCCCGCGGCGCCCAGCGAGGCGGAGCTGGCCGCGGCCATCGAGGGAGCCATTGTCGAGACCGGCGCGAAATCGCTGAAGGAGATGGGAGCGGTGATCAAGGCGGCGCGGGCGCGGCTGGCGGGCAAGACCGTGGACGGAAAACATTTGAGCGACCGCACACGCCAGCGCCTGGCGCGGCTCGCACAGGGAGATTGACCCGATGCGCGCAATCATCCTTGCCGTGGTGCGAATCCTGATCGGCATATTCTTCCTGTGGGTCGGGGTGAGCATGCTGCTCGACCAGAACCTGCTCTACGGCGGCCTGATCCACAAGCTGAACGAGACGGGCGGGCCGGTGGAGCACTATCGCACGCTGTTCCTCCGCTACACGGAATTTCGCGAGACGAAGGTGGTCTATCTGGTCGCGGTCTGCTCCATACTGGCCGGAGTGAGTTATCTGGCCGGCCTGCTGGTGAGCCTTTCCTCGCTGGGCGCGGCCCTCCTGGTGCTGAATGCGGGCCTGGCGAGTTCGTCGGGGAACCGGGCGCGGCTGGCGGCGCACGTGGCGGCGGCGCTGCTCCTGCTGCTGCTGGGCTGCATGGGCGCGGGACTGAAGTGGGGCCTGGACGGGTGGCTGATCCGCTATTTCAAGGACTGGCTGGTGCTCTTCCCGTTGCGGTGGCGCGCGCCGAAGGGGTGAGGATTTTCACTTTATAGTGAAAAGTACTTGACATTCGTACCCCTGCGGGGCATCCTGTTCCCACGATGCACGACTCTCCCGACAGCGTTTCCACCATGCGCGGCCGCGCCGCGCACGAAGATCTCCAGTACATCCGCAGGACGCTCGACGCCGCGGGCAGCTTTTCGGGCATCCCGGGGCGCGGGATGGTTGTGATCGGACTGCTGGCGCTGGCCGCCGTCGGGTTGAACCTGTGCGTGACTGGGGCCCCGTGGGACGTCGCGGCGCGGCCGGTGGAGTCGCTGGCTGTGTGGGCCGCGCTGCTGGCGCTCTCGATCTTCATCGGCCTGTGGACCATGGCTCGGAAAGCGCGGCGCACCGGCCAGGTGATGTGGTCGCCGGTGCTGCGTAAGGCGCTGTGGGGCTACTGCGCGGCGATGCTGCTGGGCGGGATGTTGAGTGCGGCAGTGATCCGCCAGCGACGCTTCGACCTGCTGCCGGAAATCTGGCTGGGCTGCTACGGCACAGCGCTGATTGCCGGCGGGGTGATGAGCGTGGCGCCGGTGCGCTGGATGGGGATTGCCTACCTAGTGCTGGCCGGGGCGGGTGCGCTGCTACCGCCGCAGATGGGCCTGGCGCTGCTGGCGGCGGGCTTCGGCGGGTTGCACCTGGCGTTCGGGGCGTACATCGCGTGGAGGCACGATGGGTAAGAGAAGGAACAGTCCGCCCGCGCCGGGCGAAATCGACCAGTTGATCCACGAGCGGCTGCGGCTGGGGATAGTGTGCGCGCTGGCTGTGCATGAGTCGCTGACGTTCACTGAGCTGCGCGACCTGCTGCAAACCACCGACGGAAACCTGAGCGTGCAGGCGCGCAAGCTCGAAGAGGCGGGGTACGTCACCTGCCTGAAGCGCTTCGAGGCGCGCAAGCCCAAGACCAGCTACAAGCTCACCGCCCGGGGCCGCGCTGCACTCGAAGACTACCTGAAAAAACTTTCCGAGATGCTGCCTCCCCTCGAACAGGTTCGCCACACCGCGCGCGGCGATTCGCGCGCGACGCTGTTTGCGCGGCGCCCCGTACCCTCGGAGGGATGAAGAGAAGTGATCAGTGATCACCGGCGAGAGGTCAAAATTTGAAACCGCGAAAATGGGCACAGGGGGAACAAACACGGTGTCTAACGGGGTGAAATCGCCAAAGGCGAAATCGCTGAGCAACATGCCGGAAGGGAAGTGGCGCCATGAGTGGGCAGCGAATCAACCGCGTTTGCGGCTTAGTCCTAACCGTCCTGTCTCTTATAGCGTTGCTTACGGTGCTTAGCGCGCACCGCGTTTCCTTCAAACCATTTTTGATTTAGACCCAGCCGCCGCAACCGGACGAAGGCACGCAGGCACATATCTTTCAGCTTTTACTCGTGGCGCTGGTGCCCACGATCTTACTCTTCCTGGCCACGGCGGATTGGAGGCGGCCTTTGCGAAGCGCGCGACCATTGGCATTTTCAGCCGCCGCTTTGGTTCCCGCGTTTGGAGCCCTGTACTACCTTGAGCACCACCGATAGCGCCGAGCAGGGTGAAATGCAGGGTTAGGGGTTGGTTCAAAAACCGCGCAGTCGGGCACAAGGGGTCCCGGCGCGGAGTCCAAAGAAGATAGAGCTTTGACGGCAGGCGAGAGCCCGCCTTTACCAACCTTCTGCTTTTTTCCTGCGGCGGAGAAAAGGAACGCGAACCATGACCAGACGAATCGTTGCCATCGTTTTCATTTTTTTCTGCACGACTGTCGCGTGGGCCATCCTCGGATCCACTATTTTCTACCGCACCTATGAGACCGACGCGCGGCTGGAAGGCCGCGTGGCCTCCATCTGGGGCGCGTCGCAAAGGCAATCTCCTCCCACCGCCTCCTACCAGCGCGTGGAGCTGAAAACCACCGAGACAATTGAGAACGGGAAGAAGAAAGTGGTGACCACAAGGGAGCGCGTCACCACCGCGCTGCCGCTGGAGTCGAGCCGGGTGGAGGTGGGCCTGGATCTAGAACACCGCCAAAAGGGCCTGCTCTGGTACAGCCTGTACAAAGTGGCCTTCGCGGGCACATACGTTTTCCAGAACACCACCGGCGAAGGGCAGAACGCCACTTTCACGCTGACCTTCCCATCCGCGCAGGCCATCTATGACGATCTGGTGTTCACGCTGGACGGGCGGCCGCTGACCTCGAAGAACGAAAAGACCTTTGTCATGGCGGAGGCTCCTGTCGGCGCCGGGAAAACAGCCACGCTGAAGGTCGGCTACCGCTCGCAGGGGCTGGAGAGCTGGCGCTACGACTTCGGCGGCGAAGTGGCCCAGGTGCGCGACTTCGCGTTGAAGATGACCACCAACTTCAGGGACATTGACTTCCCGACAAACGGGCTCTCCCCCAGCGTGAAGCGCGAGACGCCGAACGGCTGGGAGCTGGTGTGGAATTACAAGAACCTGGTCACCGGCTACGCTATTGGCATGGTTATGCCGGAGAAATTGCAGCCCGGGCCGTTGGCCGGGCGTATCAGCTACTTCGCGCCGGTCTCGCTGTTTTTCTTTTTCTTCCTCATGTTCATTATCACCACGCTGCGGGGCATCGGGCTGCACCCCATGAACTATTTCTTCCTGGCCGGGGCGTTCTTCGCGTTCCACCTGCTGCTGGCCTACTTGGTGGACCACATCTCCATCCACGCGGCGTTTGCCATCTGCTCGCTCGTCTCGATTTTTCTGGTGGTGAGCTATCTGCGGTTGGTGGTGGGCATCCGCTTCGCCGCGGTGGAAGCGGGAATCGCGCAGTTCATTTACCTGGTGCTGTTTTCGTACGCATTTTTCTTTAAGGGCTTCACCGGTCTGACGGTGACCATCGGCTCCATCCTCACGCTCTTCGTCGTGATGCAGATGACCGGACGCATCCGCTGGGCGGAGAAGTTCGCCCAGCAGTAGGGGCGCACCTACGTGTGCGCCCCTACCTCGGCAAAACGCGCCCGGGGCGTGCGCCGGTGGCTTTGCTCCCATCCCAAACCAGCGTGCCGTTCACCCAGACCTTCTCGATTCCGGTAGAGAGCCTGAACGGCTCTGCAAAGGTGGAGTTGTCAATTACGGTGGCGGGATTGAAGAGCACTAGGTCGGCGACGTAGCCTTTCTTAATCCTGCCGCGGTCCTTCAATTTCAAGCGCCAGGCGGGCAGGGAGGTCATCTTGCGGATGGCCTCCGGCAGCGTGAGCCACTGCTTTTCGCGCACGAAGCGCCCCAGCACTTTGGGATAGGTCCCGGCGCCGCGGGGGTGCTTCATGCCGATCCCACCGTCACTCGACACCATCGTCCACGGCCACTGGTAGAGGACTTTGATGTCCGGCTCGACCATGCTTTTGCCGATGATGCCGGCGTCCCCGTTTTTCACCATCTCGATGTAGAGCTCGACCGGGGTGATGCCGCGGGACTTGGCCACTTCCTGGAGCGTGCGGCCTTCGTAGCTGTGGTCCGCGTCGTATTCAGTGATGAGGATGTTCTGCGGGCCGCCCACGTCGTCGAGCGCCTTCTTCACGTCCACGGGATCGTCCCAGCGCTTCGACGGCACGAGCACTTTCATGTTGGAGTGCCAGGCATCATAGGGGTAGCAGTCCGCCGTGACGTCAATGCCCCGCTTGCGCGCTTCGTCGTACATTTTGAGGACGTCTGCTGCCTTGCCCCACACGCCCACGGTGCCCAGCTTGATGTGCGTGTTCTGCACCGGCAGCTTGGCCTGTTCGCCGATGGTGACCACCTCGCGCATGGCGTCGAAGGCTTTGTCGGCTTCGTCGCGGATGTGCGAGATATAGAAGCCGCCGTATTTGGCCGCCACTTTGGTCAACGCGACGATTTCGTCGGTGGTCGCATAGCTTCCGATGACGTATTCCAGCCCGCTCGAAAGGCACACCGCGCCTTCTTTCATGCCTTGCTCGACGAGCTTTTCCATCTGCGTGATTTCCTCGGGTCGCGCCACTCGCTTGTAGTCTTCGCCCATCACCTTGCGCCGCACCGTGGCGTGGCCGACGCAGATAGCCACGTTCAGTGCGGGCCGATCCATGAAGCGCGCGCGAAGGTATTCGATTATGGGCCAGGGCGAGCTTCCGTCCTGCCCAATCAGCAGCGTGGTGATGCCCTGCGAAATCTGCGTTTCGGCGAGCGGTTCCGTCTCTAGCCCCTGTGTCGAATGGTTGTGGGTGTCAATAAAGCCCGGGGCGAGAACCAGGCCGCTGGCTTCAATCACCTGCTCGCCTTTTTTCGGCTTGAAGTTGCCGATTTTCGCGATGCTGCCGCCGGAGATGCGCACGTTGGCTTTTCGCAGCGGCTTGCCCGTGCCGTCGGCCACCTCCGCGCCGACGATGATGACCGACGCAGGCTTCTCCTGCGCGCGCGCGGTCGTAGGGGCGTGCGGCAGCACGCCCAGAATAAGCGCGGCAACGACAACCTCTGCGAGACGCCAGTTGCGAATCCTGCGAAGCACTGTGAACCCCCCGTAGATGCCGAGCCAACCTTAGTCTAAAGGGAGCACCTGCGCAACGACGGAAGAGCACAGCCCCGCAGCAGCGGGCGCCACACAAACGGGCGGCCTGCCGGTGGTCCCTATGAGATGCGGCGCGCGCGTTCCTCAAACCCACACTGGACACCTAGCGCGGGGTTTCCTACAATCGCGCAAGGGAAGAGGTGGCGGCAAGTCCGAGTCCCCCGGCGCAGACCAGGGACCCTGAAGGTTCGGACTGCGCACGCCTGCCGCAGAGGAGACTGACAATGAATCGCACGACCAAGAATTTTCTTTCCATGGTGATGCTTCTGCTGGCGGGCTCACTGGTGCTGGCGGATTGCGCATTCGCGCAGGATAAGCCGGCGCGCAAGAAGCGCGTGGCGGTCTTTGATTTCGAGTACGGCACAGTGCACTCGCACGTGTCCGCACTCTTTGGCAGTGATGTGGATGTCGGCAGGGGCATCGCCGACCTGATTGTCAAGCGCCTGGTGCAGGACGGCACCTACTCGGTGATCGAGCGCAAAGCGCTGGACAAAATCCTGGCCGAGCAGAATTTCTCCACCAGCGACCGTGCCAACCCGGCCTCCGCGGCGCGGATCGGCAAGATCCTCGGGCTCGACGCCATCATCATTGGCAGCATCACCCAGTTTGGCGGAGAAACAAAAGAGACGAAGGTGGGTGGCGCCGGCGCCGGCATCGGCGGCTTCGGAATCGGCGGCTTTGGAAAGAAGAAGACCAAGGCCATCGTCAGCGTGGACGCGCGCATGGTGGACATTGACACCGCCGAGATCCTCCATGTGGCGGAAGGCAAGGGCGAATCCAAGCGCGAAAGCACCTCGCTTATCGGCGGCGGAGGCGGCTGGGGCGGCTGGGGCGCCGGTGGCGTGGACTTCTCCACCAAGGGCTTCGAGGAGACCATCATCGGCGAGGCCGTCAAGGCCGCGGTGGACCAGTTGAGCACCGGGTTGGTCGCCGGCAACACAAGGCTGCAGACGCGCACTATCGTCGTTGAGGGACTGGTGGCCGCGGTCGAGAGCGGCCTGGTGATCCTCAACGTCGGCGCCAAGACCGGACTGAAGGTGGGTGATCAACTTTCCGTGGAGCGCGTGACGCGGGAGATCAAGGACCCCGCCACCGGGCAGGTGATTCGGCGGATGACCAGCAAGCTGGGCGTCATCGAGGTGACCGAAATTGACGACGTGTCCGCGGTGTGCAAAATCATTTCCGGCACGGACTTCAAGGTCGGAGACATGGTCAAAACCGTCACGCAGTAATCAGGAAATGCAGCAAGGGCGATCCCGCATGAGGGATCGCCCTTTTTTTGCGCGCAGAGGACTACTAGAAGAAAGGGAATCCCGGGCCGAGGAGCAGGAGCACACGGTCTGCACCGCTGCGGAAGTACACCAGCGGCAGGCCGGCGTTGGAGTTCGGGCCCAGGAGGAAGAAGCGGCGGCCGTTTACCCGGCCAAAGGCTACTGGCGGCAGCGCAGGCCGCGCGTCGCCGCCCGAGGGATTGAAGTACGTCCCACCAAAACGTGAGCCGCCGGCATACGCGTAGGGATCCACCAGCAGGGGGTAGCCGTAGCGGCCGTAGGGATTCGAGGATTTTGTCCTGCCGGTGAGCACGTCCACATCGGCCGGGTCGAGCGGATGGCCGGGCTTGGGTGCCGGCGGATAGAGCGAGCGCGGTTTGGCCGCCGGCGCTGCCTGCTCGGGAGCTTTCTGCTCCTCGACGGCGGGCTTTTCCGCAGGCTTCTGCTGCGTCTGCTGCGCCAGCACCACTCCAGGAAGGGCAAGGAAGGCAAGAATCCACCAGGGTCGTCTCATCGCGTGGTCTCCGATCCTCATTTAAAGTAGCCTAGCACAATTGGAGTTGGCCGGCGATAGTACCCCGGTACGGGTAAAGTGGCGGCTTCATGGCGCCGCAAAGAAAAGGCTACACACCCAAACAACGTTCGGGCGCTAACCGTAGATAAGAGGAGAGCGTCCTTGTTCCCACCAGCGCGGGGGTGTGGGATGATGCAGGCATCGGGAACGATTGAGGACACACAAATGAGCGCTGCGTTGCGATCGCGGGGTGTGCTGTGGCTGGCGATGCTGCTGGTGCCGCCGGCAGGACTGGTGCTGCTGTGGCTGCGGCCGGGATGGCGCATTGGGAGCATCCTGGGAAAACTCGGGGGCACGTTGCTGTGCGCGATGCTGACGCTTGGCTACCTCTTCTTGTTCGGCATGCGCGTGGAATTGAGCGGCTACGGCGTGCCCGGCTTTTTCACGTTTCAAAAGCCGGAAGCGCATTTCGAACAATTGGAAAAGAACCGCGCAGCGCAGAAAGCTGAAGAGCCGAAGAGCCAAAGCGTCGAAGAGTCCAAGGGGGCGACTGTTGGAAGCGGCGTGGCCGCAAGCGCTTCTGCCCCCGCGACGCCGGGAGCAGACAAGCCGGCTCGCGCGGCGTTCCCGGCGCCGTATTGGACGGCCTTTCGCGGGGCCAAGCGCGATGCCGTTTACGACGAGATGCCGATTCTGACCACGTGGCCGCGCGAAGGACTGAAGCCGCTATGGAGACAGCCCATCGGTGGGGGCTACGCGTCATTTTCGGTTGCTGATGGGCGCGCCTTCACCATCGAACAGCGCCGCGGCAATGAAGTCGTGGCGGCGTACGACATCGAGACCGGGCGTGAATTGTGGACCGTTTCCTGGCCGGCGCATTTCCAGGAGCCCATGGGCGGCCCCGGCCCGCGGGCCACGCCTACGTGGGATGGGGGACGTGTGTATGCCCTGGGCGCCACAGGCGAGTTCCGCTGCATCGAGGCCGCCACCGGAAAAGTGCTGTGGTCAAAAAACATTCTCAGCGAGAACGGCGCGGCAAACCTCAACTGGGCCATGGCCGCGTCGCCGCTGGTGGTGGACGACAAGGTGATCGTGCAGCCGGGTGGTCGCAGCGGCAAATCCGTCGTGGCGTACAGCAAGCTGACAGGTCAGGTGATCTGGAGCGCGCTGGACGATACCCAGGCGTACACCTCGCCGATGGTCGTCCACCTCGCGGGCCGCAGGCAGATTCTCACTGTGAGCGGCGAGCGGGCCATGGGCCTCGCGGCGGAAGACGGCGCGCTTCTGTGGGACTACCCGTGGACGACGCAGTACGGAGTGAATGCCGCGCAGCCCATCGTGGTGGACCAGACGCACGTCTTCCTCTCCGCCGGCTACGGCCACGGCTCGGAGCTGCTGGAAGTGACCCCGTCAGGAAGCGCGTTCCAGGTGCGCACCGTCTGGCAAAACGTGTACATGAAGAACCGCTTCAACGGCTCGGTGCTGCACCAGGGCTACATCTACGGGATTGACGAGGGCATTCTCACTTGTCTGGACGCGCGCACCGGCGAACGGAAATGGAAAGGCGGGCGGTACGGCTTCGGCCAGGTGCTGCTGGCCAGCGGCCACGTGATCGTGCTCACGGAGACCGGGGATCTAGTCCTGGTGCGCGCCACACCGCAGCGGCACGAGGAATTGGCCAGCTTTTCCGCGCTGGAGGGCAAGACGTGGAACGTCCCGGCGCTTGCAGGTGGCCTCCTGCTTGTGCGCAACACCACGGAGATGGCGGCCTTCCGCATCGGCGCGCCGTGAGTTGGCAGATGGCGACCTGAAGGTCGCTCCACATGTACCCCGCGGGCTGAAGCCCGCCCTTCTGGCTTGCGCAAAGTGTTCTCACCATCGCGAAAGCCTGCCTGCTTGACAGGACCGCCCTTCACAGTATACTTACCGGTAGGTATAGAGCGGCCGGGGTGCACTACCCGGCAGCGGAGAGGTAGCGATGGCCGGGCACAGCACACGGTCGCAGGGGCGTTACGTACACCGCGCGGAAAGCAAGGTTCGTCGGAAGCTGCTGGCCTGTGCCACCGACCTCTTTAACCGCCGGGGCTATGCCGCCACCAGCGTGCGCGAGATTGTCGCCGCCACCGGCGTGACCAAGCCAGTCCTCTACCACTATTTCGGCAGCAAAGAAGGAACCTTCCTCGAGATCATGCAGGACTTCATCCGGCGCTTCGAGGCGCGCATCGAAAACTTCCCCAAGCAGGTGGGCCCGACCACCGAACGCGTGGCCGGGCTGTGCGACCAGATGTTCCAGCTCTTCCGCGAGCACACCGAGTCGGTGCGCCTAATGTACTCCATCTACTTTGGGCCGCCCCAGGGCGCGCCGGCAATTGACTGCGAAGCGCTGTACCGGCGGCTGTTGAAGGCCATCCAGCGCGCCGTGGAGGAGGGCATCCGCGCGAAGGAAATCCGCGCGGCCCGACCGCAGGACACCGCACTGACCATCCTGGGCGTGCTGAACATGGCCGTAGAGGCGGAGCTGGCACAGCAGCCGATAGTGATTGGCCGCAAGGGGCTGCGGCGCATGCTCGAACTGTTGTTTTCCGGAATTGCCCCGAAGAAGCCGTTGCCCAAAGGAAAGAATGCCCGTGAGAACAAAAATAAATCATATCCTCCTACTGTGTCTCCTGGTGCTGTGGGCCGGAACCTCCGCCTGCTCCCCAATTAACAACGGAACAATCAACCCATCCGCCAATGAAAGTCGCCCGCCCGTGGCGGTAGAAACCGCTGCGGCGAGGCTGGGCGAATTGACGGAGAGCGTGGAGGTGGTGGGCACGCTCGCGCCGAAGTTCGAGGCCGAGGTGAAGACGGAGCACACCGGCATTGTGTCCGAGGTGTACGTCACCGAATGGGTGCGCGTGGAAAAAGGAACGCCGCTGGCGCGCCTCGATTCGCGCGAAGCGGAGGCAGAAGTGGCCGGCGCACGCGCGGCGGTGATGCAGGCCGGAGTGGCGGCGCAGCGCGCGGAGCGCGAATTCGAGCGCGCGGTGAAGCTGAAGGGCGCGGGCCTGGCCACGCAGCAGAACCTGGACGAGGCGCAGACGGAAAAGGAGGCCGCCGCGGCGGCGCTCGAAGCGGCCCAGGCGCGCCTGCGGGTGGTGGAAGCGCGGCTGGCGAAGACCGTTATTCGCGCGCCGATGAGCGGCGTGGTAGCGGAGCGCGCAGTAAACGTGGGCGACCTGGTGGAGAACATGGGCAATCCGCCGCCGATGTTTCGCATCGTGGACAACAGCCGGCTGGAGCTGACGCTCACGGTGCCCTCGGCAAAGCTGGCGGCGCTGCGCGTCGGGCAGCCGCTGACGTTTGAGACCGACGGTATTCCTGGAAAAGTGTTTCGTGGCAGTGTGCGACATATCAACCCGGCGACGGAGATAGTGAGCCGGTCGGTGAAGTTGATCGCCGACGTGCCGAACCCCAGCGAGGAACTGAAGGCGGGGATGTTCGTCAAGGGCCGAATCCAGACGGGTCGGCGGACGGGCGTGCTGCAAATTCCGCAGTCGGCACTGCTGAGCTGGGACGTGACGCGCAACCATGCCGCGGTGTTCGTGGTCAACGGCGAGCAGGCGCAGCGCCGCGCGGTGCAGACCGGCAGCGTGGCGGGCGAGCTGGTGGAAATCACCTCCGGGCTGTGCGCTGGAGACACGGTTGTCACCGGCGGCGCGTTCAACCTACGCGACGGCGACCGCGTACGCGGTGTCCCGCCCAAGGGAGCCTGACGCCATGTTTCTCTCCGACGTTTCCATCAAGAGACCCGTCTTTGCTACGGTGCTGATGCTGGCGCTGGTGACGCTGGGGCTGTTCAGTTACAGGCGGCTGGCCATTGACATGTTCCCCGACGTGGAAATCCCCAGCGTCTCCATTCTGACGGAGTACCCCGGCGCGTCGCCGGAGACGGTGGAGCGGGAAGTCACCAAGCGCATCGAGGAAGCGGTGAACCCCATCGCGGGCGTTAAACACGTCATTTCCAGCTCGCGCGAAGGCCTGAGCAACGTCATGGTGCAGTTCGAGCTGGAGATGAAGATCAACGAAGCATCACAGGAAGCGCGGGCCAAGATCAACGCCATCCGCAACGAGCTGCCGGCGGGCATCCCGGAGCCGGTGATCCAGAAACTGGACATCGCCGGGAGCCCGGTGGTGTCCCTGGCGGTGCGCAATGCGAATCTGAGCGCGCGGGAGCTGACCACGCTGGTGGACCGCAAGATCAAGCGGCGCCTGGAGAACGTCTCCGGCGTAGGCAAGGTGAAAATCATCGGCGGCGCGTGGCGGGAAGTGAGCGTGAACGTAGATCCCGCGCGCATCGAGTCCATGGGCATGGGCGTGCACGAGGTCATCGCCGGACTGTCGGCGGAGAACGTGAACACACCTCTGGGGCGGCTGAACCGCGCGGGGTCGGAGGTGCCCCTGCGCGTGGCGGGGAAGCCGCGGCAGGTTTCGGAGTTTTCCGCCATGGTGATCGGGCGGCGCGGCAGCTACCCGGTTAAGCTCGGCGACGTGGCCGAAGTGGTGGACGGCGTGGAAGAAGAGCGCTCGCTGGCGTTGATCAACGGCGAGCCGGCCGTGGCCGTGGACGTGATGAAACAGAGCAAGGCCAACACGGTGGGCGTGGTGGAAGCCGTCAAAGAAGAGGCCAAGAAGCTGGAAGGGGAGCTGCCCGCGGGGACAGAGATCCGCGTGGTGCGCGACGGTTCGGTGTTCATCCGTGAGTCGGTGGAGGACGTGGAGAACACGCTGATCATCGGCGGCATCTTAACCATCGTCATCGTCTTCTGCTTCCTCAATTCCTGGCGCTCCACGGTGATCACCGGGCTGACCCTGCCCATCTCGGTGATTTCCGCGTTCATCGCCATGTACTTCCTGGGGATGACGCTGAACGTGATGACGCTGATGGCGCTGTCGCTGGCCATTGGACTGCTGATTGATGACGCCATCGTGGTGCGGGAGAACATCGTGCGTCACCTGGAGAAGGGCCAGGACCACTACACCGCGGCGCGGGAAGGCACGTCGGAAATCGGCCTCGCCGTGTTGGCTACGACGATGTCCATCGTGGCTGTGTTCGTGCCCGTGGCGTTCATGAAGGGCCTCATCGGGCGGTTCTTCTTCCAGTTCGGGATCACCGTGACGTTTGCCGTCATGGTGTCGTTGTTCGTCAGCTTCACGCTGGACCCCATGCTGTCGTCGCGCTGGTACGACCCGGATATCGAACGCAAGGGCAAGCGGCACCTGCTGGCGCGCATCCTGGATCGCTTCAACCATTGGTTCGACCGCACCGCGGACGGCTACACGACGCTGATCGCTTGGGTGCTTGGGCACCGCGGAGCAGTGTTGGGGATCGCCACGGCGGCGTTTCTGGCCGGGCTCTTCCTGTTCACTTCGCTGGAGAGTGAGTTCCTGCCCATCTGGGACCGCGGCGAATTTCAGATTCGGCTGAAGACCGCGCCCGACGCCTCCATCGAAGAAACGCGGGCGCGGCTGGGCGCGGTGCTGGGCGAACTGGGAAATTACCCGGACATCGCGCATACCTATGCGGCTATCGCGCCCGGCGACACGGATACCGTCCGCGACGCGCTGGTGTTCGTCAAGCTGAAGGAGCGTGCCGAGCGCAGCCGCCCCTGGCGGGAGCTGTTGGACGACGTGCGCGAGCGGCTGCTCCACGTGCCCGGCATTCAAGTCTCCGTCGAGCAGGAAACCGACCACATGGCGCAGAAGCCCCTGCAAGTGAACATCCGCGGGGAGGAAATCCCGCAGCTCAAAGCCTACGCCGCAGCACTGAAGCAGGAGCTGTACAAGGTGAAGGGGATTGAGGACCTGGAGGTGTCGCTTGAGCAGGATCTGCCTGAATACCGGCTGGTGGTGAACCGCGAACGCGCTGCGGACGCCGGCCTGGGCACGCAAGACATCGCGCGCACGGTCGGCGCGCTGGTGGGCGGGCAGGCGGTCACCACCTACGAGGACGAAGCTGGGGAAGCCGTGGAGGTGCGTGTGCGCCTGCCGAAGACTCTGCGCCGCGACATCCACCAGGTAGGGAATCTGCGCCTGGCCGTGTTGCGCTCGGACGGGCAAACCGCCTTGCTGCCCATCGCCGAACTGGTGCGGTACGCGCGGGTGGCCTCGCCTTCGGAGATCAACCGACAGGATTTGTCCCGGCAGGTGGTGATCTCCGCGAACCTGGACAAGCTGGCGCTGGGCACCGCGGGGCTGCGCGTGCAGCAAGCGGCGAAGCGCATCCAGATGGCGCCGGGGTATCGCATCGTGCTCTCCGGCGACACCGAAATAATGGAGGAATCCTTCGCGTACTTGGCCGAGGCGCTGGTGCTGGCGGTGATCTTTGTCTATCTGATCCTGGCGGCGCAGTTCGAATCCTTCATTGACCCGCTGGCCATCATGCTTTCGCTGCCGCTTTCGGTGGTGGGCATGGCCGGCATGCTTTTCATCACGGGCGACACGGCCAATATCATGTCGCTGATCGGGCTGATCCTGCTGATGGGGCTGGTGACGAAGAACGCCATCCTGCTGGTGGATTTCACCAGGGTGCTGCGCGCGCGGGGGATGAGCCGGGAGAAGGCTCTGGCTACCGCGGGCCGCACGCGGCTCCGGCCGATCATGATGACCACCCTGGCGATGATCTTCGGGATGCTGCCGCTGGCCTTTGCGTTGGGCGCGGGCGCGGAGATGCGTGCGCCGATGGCCCGCGCGGTGGTCGGCGGGTTGATTACTTCAACCGTGCTAACGCTGCTGGTGGTGCCGGTGGTGTACGCACTGCTCGATGATCTGGGAGCGTGGGTGCGCCGGCGCTGGCACGGAAAGGCTCAACTGGGCAAGGCCGCGGCGCTGTTGCTGGTTGCCGTGCTTCTTGCCGCGCCTGCCGTGGCGCAGGAACAGGAGCCCGGCACCCTGACGCTCGACCGTGCGCTGGAAATTGCCGCGGAGAAGAACCGCGACATCCAGAAGGCCCGCGCCTATCAGCAGTGGGTGAAAGGCAAGTACCTGGAAGAGCGGGCCGCGGTGTTGCCGCACCTCACGGCGAACGCCAACGCGCAGCGCGCTTCGGACAACAGTCTCAAGGCGTTCTTCAGAGGCGTATTCCCCACGCAACAAGACACTCGGACGATGGACGTCGAGCTGTCGCAAGCGCTCTTTACGTGGGGTCAGACCAGCGCGGCCATCCGCGCGGCGAAAGAAGGCATGGCCACGGCCGAGGATCAGCTCAACCTCTACCGGCAGGCCGCTTTCCGGGACGTGAGCGTGGCCTTCTACGACGTGTTGTTGGCCCGGGAACTACGCGATATCGCCCAGCAGAACCTGAAACAGAAGGAACGCCACTTGGAAGAGGCGCGCAACAAATATTCGCTCGGCACGGCCACGGACTACGACGTGCTCGCCGCCGAAGTAGCGGTGAAGAACGCGCGGCCGGAAGTGATCCGCTCCGAGAACTTGGTGCGGACGGCGCGCGAAAAGCTGAATTTTCTGCTGGCCGGAGAAGGCGAGGGGCTCGAAGTGGTCGGCGCACTTGCTCCCCAGATCGCGCCGCAGCCCGGCTACGACGAGGTGCTGCAGGCGGCGTGGCAAAACCGGCCGGAACTCGCCGACCTGGTCCACCGCGGCGCAGTGGCGCGCGAACTGGTGAAGATCTCCCGCGCGGGCGACAAGCCCCGGCTGGATCTCAAGGCCGGGCTGGGCTGGAGGCAACTCGTCGCCGGGAACATGGACTCGAGGGGCCGGACGTGGAACCTCGGCCTGTACCTCTCGTTTCCCTTTTTTGACGGCTTCGAGACCAGCGGCAAAGTGATTCAGGCGGAAAGCGATCAACGCACGCTGGAGAACGAAACCGCGCGCACGCGCGATGCTATCCGGCTGGAGGCGCGCACGGCTGTGGATGCCGTGCGTGAGGCCGGCGAAATCGTGGTCGCGCTGGAAGGCAACGTGGAACAGGCGCAGCGGTTGCGGCAGATGGCCGAGCAGGGCTTCCGGTTCGGCGTGAAAACGCGGCTGGATGTGGATGACGCGCAGCTCAATCTTTCGCAGGCGCAGCTCAACCTGGCCCGTGCGCGGCGTGATTACTTGGCCGCGCGCGTCACGCTGGAGTGGGTGAAGGGCGCCCTGTGACACGTGATCTGTCCACGCTTCCGCTTCTCTTTCGCGCTTCGCCTCATCCTCGCCGCTGCGGGCGCGAAGCGATTGAAAACACGGGAACTGAGTGCATATGGCAATGGTTAACCTGGTTTACGGTCTCTTGACGTCATCGGATGTGGTTTGCGGCAAATGTCCCAGCGCTTGGGGCAAAGGTCGCAACAATCCCTGTGGATTTTTCGCGCGCGGGAAGAATCCCCCGTCAGGCAAATCAAGTGTCACCTTCGCGGCGAAAAATTGTGCTGACAATTTGAACGCAGTGCAGAAAAACAGCCACACTCGTCGCGCCTGACTTTTTGTGGCTGGGCGGCGGGCTGTTGAGGAAGTTCTCAGACCTTCCGTGCCCGGCGGTTTCCCTGCCTCGCCTTCCCGCAACTTACGCAAGGGCTTCAGTTTGGAGGGTTCGCTGCTCTGTATAGGAGGGATTAGCGCGGCTGAGGGAAATCTGGAGTGGCTTTGCTGTGAGGAGCGGCCAGATGGAACGCGGGCACACCACTGCTGCTCTCAACGACTTCTTGGGTTGCGTGCACGCGTTTGCCTCGGCGGTGGATGAGGTGGTAGGGAGGCGGCTGCTGCGCCAGGTAGCCGGCCCGCAAGTCACCTTTTCCCAACTTAAACTCCTGCAGCTGGTGGCGCTGGCGGATTGCCACACGCTGGGTGACTTGGCCACGTACCTCGGCGTGAGTCACCCGGCGGCCAGCAAGGCCGTGGACCGGCTGGTGCACCGCAAGCTCCTGCGGCGCACCGAGCAGAAGGCCGACCGGCGGGCCCTGGAGCTTTCGCTCACCGAGCGCAGCCGCCGGCTGCTCTCCGCCTACAACCACGCCAAGAATCACAAACTGGAACGAATCTTCCGACACTTCTCCGGCAACGAACTGAAGCGGATTGCCGTGCGGCTGGACCACCTCACCGCGGGCATCGTGGATCATAACGCGCGGCCGGACGAGACCTGCGTGCATTGCGGGATCTATTTCCGCGAGAGCTGCCTGCTGCGGAAGCTGGTTCCGCGGAACTGTTTTTATCAGCGGCACAAGAATCGCGGGCACGGGCGTGAAGCAACGCGAACATCAGGTGCGACCAACGGCTCGGGCCGGCAGCCTCCACCACCGCCCGGGCCGCACCCCGAGACGCCCAAGCGGCACGCACGACATTATTGAATGTCTTCCGAGTGACCTGGCGGGCCTCACACCGCTGCCCGCGGGAAGGAGATCGCATGGCACAGGCAACACACCAGTCAAGTGCTGCGACGTGTGAACTGTCGCTGGACAACCTGATGCTGACTACCGAGGGAAGGGCCGTGCTTTCCTGCATCCAGTGCGGCACGTGCGCCGGCACCTGCCCCTACGGCGAGGTGATGGACTTTCCGCCCCGGCGCATCATCGGCATGCTGCGCGCCGGGCTGCTGGAGGAGGTGTACACCAGCGACAGCCTGCTGAGCTGCGTGGCCTGCTATTCCTGCAAGGCAAAATGTCCGCGGCACATTGACCTGACTGGCGTGCTTCTGCCTCTGGTCAAGGAGCAGGTGCTCACGCACCGGCCGGAGATGCCCTCGGAGCTGCAAAAGGCGCTCGAGAACATGCACCGCTACGGCAACCCCATGGGTGAATCGCCGCGCAAGCGCGCCAACTGGGTGAAGACGGCGGGCGTGCCCGTGCGCGTCTTCTCCGAGGATTGGCGGCCGGCGGACGTGCTGTGGATCGTGGAGTGCTACACCAGCTACTACCCGCGCGGGCAGGACAACACGCGCGCCACCGCCAAAATCTTCCAGGCCCTGGGCGTGGACTTCGCCATCCTGGGCAACGAAGAAAAGTGCGCGGGGGAGTGCGGGCGGCTGTCCTGGGAGTCCGGGCTATTCAGCACCCTGATGGAATACAACATGGGCGTGTTCGCCAAGTACAAGTTCAACCGCATCGTCACCTCGGAGCCGCACGCCTACGACGCGTTCAAGCATCGCTATCCGGCCATTGGCTTCAACTACCAGCTTGAGCACACCACGCCGTTCCTGGCGCGGCACCTGGGCCGGCTGAAGCCGCTGCTGAGGAAGAAGCTCGGCTACACGGTGACCTACCACGACTCCTGCTGCCTCGGCCGTCACAACTCGTTCTACGAGGAACCTCGCGCGCTGCTGGGAGCTATCCCCGGGATTAAGCTGGTGGAGATGACGCACAATCGCATCAACACGCTCTGCTGCGGCGGCGGCGGTGGCGGGATGTGGTTGGACACCTACTACAAAACCAAGGGCTATGAACGGCTCTCGGAAAAACGCGTGAAGGAAGCCGCAGCCACCGGCGCCGACGTACTGGCCATCTCTTGCCCGTACGAGGTGTTCCGCTTCGAGGACGCCGTGAAGGTGCTGGGCTACGAGAAGAAGATGGTCGTGCGGGACATCGTCGAGCTGCTGGCGGAGGCCATGGAGGTCTAGGCCATGAACATTCTGGTTGTGCTCAAGATGGTGCCGGACGTCGTGGAGGAGTTGGAAATCGCGGCGGACGGCAAGGCCCTCGACGCAGCCCTGCTGCGCATGATCCTCAACGAGCGTGACAACCACGCGCTGGAAGCGGCGTTGCTGCTCAAAGAAAAGCACGGCGGCAAGGTGACTGTGCTGGGCCTCGAGGCGCCGGAAATGGACGATATGCTCTTCACCGCGCTGGCCAAAGGCGTGGATCGCGCCGTGAAAGTGACCGGCATGGAACCCGGGCTCTCCACGCGGGCCGCGGCGGCATGTCTGGCGGCGGTGATCCAGCAGGCGGGGATGTGGCCGGCAGACTTGGTGCTGACCGGCGTGCAGGCGATTGATGACTTGGACGGGCTGGCGGCGCCGCTGCTGGCGCAGCGCCTGGGCGCTCCCTACGCGGGAATCGTCACGCGCATCGAGCCGAATAGCACCGGCACGGCTGCAACGGTCGTGAAGGAGTACCCCAGCGGTGTCCACGGCGAGTTCGAGATCACGCTGCCGGCGGTGCTGGGCATTCAGGCGGCGGAGAAGCCGCCGCGCTATGTGCCCGTGGCCAAGGTTCGCGCAGCCATGAAGTCGCAAAAGATCGAAAACGTGGCAGCGCCTGCAGCGGAGGCCGGCCCGGTGCTGGTGGAAGTCCTGCGGCTGGAAAAGCCGCAGCCCACCACGCACGCGGAAATGCTGGAAGGTTCGCCGGAAGATCTGGCCGGAAAGCTCTGCGAAATCCTGGCCGGACGCGGGCTGCTCTAGGAGGTGATCCGATGAAGGGCAATCTCTGGGTTCTGGCGGAACAGTGGAGAGGGCAGCTCTCCGAGATCACCTTCGAGTTGATGGCGCTGGGGCGCGAGCTGGCGGAGCAACTCGGCGTGCCGTTCGAGGCGGTGCTCTTCGGGCACAACGCGAAGGAGCTGGCCGGCCAACTGGGCGTGGCGGACAAGGTGCTCTACGTGGACCACGCGCTGCTGAAGGAGCCCAGCCCGGAGACGTATGCGCAGGCGCTGGAGCAACTGGTGAAGGCCAAGCAGCCGGGCGCCGTACTGGTGCCGCTGACGAACGTGATGATGGACGTGGCCGCGCTCGCGCCGGCACGGCTCGGAGCCGCTTTCGTGAACTGGTGCAAAGGTGCGTTGGTTTCCGAAGGAAAGCTCCAGGCCAGCGCGGTGCTCTACGGCGGCAAAATCGAAGCGCTGGTGCGTGTGGAAGCGGAGCCCGCCGTGCTGGGCATCCTGCCCGGCGTGCGCCCGGCGGAGAAAGGCCGCAAAGAGAAGGCCGTGCCGGTGGAAGAAGCGGGCGTGACGTTGGAGACGCCTCGGGTGCGCCTGAACAAGTACGTCGAGCCGGAAGCGGGTGACGTGGACATTACCCAACAGGAGGTTCTGGTGTCGGTGGGTCGCGGCATCCAGACACAGAACAACATCGAGCTGGCCCAGGAGTTGGCCGAAGCCCTGGGCGGGGCGGTGTCTGGTTCGCGCCCGGTGATTGACCAGGGCTGGCTGCCCCAGTCGCGGCAAGTGGGCAAATCGGGCGCTTCGGTCAAGCCCAAACTTTACCTGGCCCTTGGCATCAGCGGCGCCCCCGAGCACGTCGAGGGGATGAAGAACGCGGCGCTGATCGTGGCCATCAACACCGATCCTCACGCTCCGATCTTCAACGTCGCCCACTACGGAGCGGCGATGGACATGTTCGATCTCCTTCCCCGGCTCACCGAGGAAATCAAGAAAAGGCAGGTATCCCGTGTTACCTGAAATGCCCACGCGTGAAGTCTTCGCCGGGTTTGGCCTGACGTCGGAACTGCTCTTCTATGTCCTGGCCGTGCTGGCCCTGGCGGTTTTCTTCTGGGGGGTCTATGTGCGCGTGCGCAAATATCGGCGCGGCCGCGATGCAGACCGCTTCGACCACTTGGGTATGCGGATTCTGCACGCCGCGCAGCTTGTGGCGCGCAACGCCACGCTGACGCGCACCGATCTCTACGCGGGCCTGGGCCACCTGGCCATCATGTGGGGGTTTGTCGTCCTGTTTCTGGGCACCGTCATCCTGACCATTGACTTCGATCTGGTGCGGCCCCTGAACCCCGCGTGGCGCTTTTGGAAGGGCGATTTCTATCTCTGGTACTCGTTGACCCTGGATCTTTTCGGAGTCGTCCTGCTGGTCGGTCTGCTCATGATGGCCATCCGACGAGGGTTTTTCCGGGTGCCCCAATTGAACTATAGGCGGAGAGGAGCGTTCGCCGAAAATTATGAGCGCCGCTTGTACATCTGGGATGATTGGTTCTTCCTCGGACTGCTTTTCTTCGCCACGCTGAGCGGCTTTCTGGTGGAGGGTCTGCGCATTGCCCAACAATGGCCGGCGTATGAAAGAGCGTGGTCGCCGGTGGGTTGGGCCACGGCGAGCCTGTTGGCGCAGCTTGGCCTGACGCCGTCTTCAGCCAGTGGCGCTCCCTTGTTGGTTTGGTGGACCCACGCCCTGCTGGCGTTGGGGCTGGTGGCCTATATCCCCTATTCGAAGGCCTTCCATCTCGTCGTGGATGCGGCCAATCTGGTCTTCCACAACGACGACGTGGCCAAACGGCTGCCCCCCCCGCCTCCCGATTCCCCTTCGGCGGGGTACGAGCGACTGGAGGACTTCACCTGGAAAGAACTCCTGGATCTGGACGCCTGCACCCGCTGCGGACGATGCCATGTGGCCTGCCCGGCGCAGAGTTCCGAGATGCCCTTCTCCCCGCGCGATCTCATCCTGGACTTGCGAGAATACGTGGATGCCATTGCTATCGCCTCGCGGGCGCGCTTAGACCAGCAGCGCGTCAAAGAGGGCGGACGCAAGGTGTTGTTTGGCGCGCGCGTGGCCGCCATTGACGGTTTGGCCATCGCGGGCGGTCTGATTAAGCCGGAATCTCTGTGGTCCTGCACCACGTGCATGGCCTGCATGGACGTGTGTCCCGTCGGCGTCGAGCACGTTCCCATCGTCGTGCAATTGCGCCGCGCTCTGATCCAGCGAGGAGAGACCGACCCGACCCTCACCGAAGCCCTGAGCAACCTGGGCCGCTATGGCAATTCCTTCGGGCAGTCGGAGCGCAAGCGCGCGGTTTGGACGCAGGGCCTGGATTTCAAGCCCAAGGACGCGCGCAAGGAGCAGGTCGAGTGGCTGTGGTACCTGGGTGAGTACGCCTGTTACCACCCGGCGCTGCAGGGCATTACCCGCTCGCTGGCGCGCGTGCTGCACGCCGCGGGCGTGGACTTCGGCATCCTCTACGAGGCGGAGCGCAACTCCGGCAACGACGCGCGCCGCGTGGGCGAGGAGGGCCTGTTCGAGCTGCTCCGCGAGAAGAACACCGCCGCGCTGAAGCAGGCCAAGTACCAGCAGCTCTTTTCCACCGACCCGCACGTTTTCAATACGCTGAAGAACGAATATCCGGAACTCAACCACGGGCGGCACATCGTCTTCCACTACACCGAGTTGCTGGCGGACCTACTGGCCAGCGGGAGACTGAAACTCGCGCGCAAGCTGAATCGCCGCGTCACCTACCACGATCCCTGCTATCTGGGCCGCTACAACGGTGTCTACGACCCGCCGCGTAAGCTGCTGCGCGCAGTGGGCGCGGAGCTGAAGGAGATGAAACGCTCCCGCCGCGACAGCTTCTGCTGCGGCGGCGGTGGCGGGCGGGTGTGGATGGAAGAAATCGGCGAGATCCATTCGCGGCCGAGCGAAGCGCGAGTGCGCGAAGCCGCGGGCCTGGACGGCGTCGAGGTGCTGGTAGTCGCCTGTCCCAAGGACTACGTGATGTTTACTGACGCCCTGAAGACTACCGGGCTCGAAGGGCGGCTGGTCGTGAAGGATTTGACGGAACTCGTGGAAGAGGCAATGGGCCCGGCGGCAATTGCGGGCACCGGCATCGCGCCGGCAGCGCAGGCGGGTCAGAGCCAGCCATCGCAGGCGGAGGGCACACGGTCATGAGCAAAAACGGACGGGAGGGCGCGCGCGTCGGAGTCTATGTTTGCCACTGTGGCACGAACATCGCCGGCGTCATTGACGTGAAACGCCTGGCGGAATTCGCTGGCACGCTGTCGGGGGTAGCGGTCGCTCGCGAGTACAAGTACATGTGCTCGGACCCCGGCCAGGAGCTGATCAAGCAGGACATCCGCGAGTTGGGGCTGAACCGCATCGTGGTGGCGGCGTGCTCGCCGTGCCTGCACGAGAAGACGTTCCGCGGGGCCACCGCGGAGGGCGGCATCAACCCGTATTTTTTCCAGATGGTGAACGTGCGGGAGCACGCCGCGTGGGTGCACACGGATAAGGCTGCGACGACGGAGAAAGCCATGGATCTGGTGCGCGCGGCGGTGCGCCGCGTGAAGCTGCACCAGCCGCTGGAGCGCAAGCAGGTGCCCATCCATCCGGACGTGCTGGTGATGGGCGCGGGAATCGCCGGCATCCACGCGGCGCTCACGCTGGCTGACGCTGGCAAGCACGTCTATCTCGTGGAGCGCGAGCCGACCATTGGCGGTCACATGGCCAAGTTCGACAAGACCTTTCCCACACTGGACTGCGCCGCCTGCATCCTCACGCCCAAGATGACCGCGGTGCGCGGGCACAAGAACATCACCCTGTGGACGCTCTCCGAAGTCGCGCAGGTGGAAGGCTACGTCGGCAATTTCAAAGTGAAGGTCCGCCGCAAGCCGCGCTACATCCTCGAAGACCTCTGCGTGGGCTGTCAGGAGTGCATCGAGGCCTGCGTCTATAAGCAGGGCAAAACGCCAGACGAGTTCAACCTGGGGCTTTCCAAGCGCAAGCCCATCTACCTGCCCTTCCCGCAGGCGGTGCCCCAGGTGGTGCTGATCGACCCCGAGGCGTGCATCGAGTTCAAGTCCGGCAAGTGCAAGAAGACCTGCGTGGAAGTCTGCGGCGACCGCAACGCCATTGACTTCCAGCAGAAGGAGCGGATTGAGGAGATCGAAGTCGGCACCATCATTATGGCCACGGGTTTCAAGATCTTCGATCCACGGCGCCTGCCCTACTACGGCTACGGCACCTATCCCAACGTGTACACGTCGCTGGAGGTGGAGCGCCTGGTGAACGCCGCCGGGCCGACGGCGGGCGAAGTGCTCCTGCGCGACGGCCGGAAACCCAAGTCCGTCGGCATCATCCACTGCATCGGCAGCCGCGACTCCAACACAAACAAGTACTGTTCGCGCGTCTGCTGCATGTACTCCATGAAGTTGGCGCACTTGATCAAGGAGAAAACCGAGGCGGAAATCTACGAGTTCTACATTGACATCCGCGCGGCGGGGAAAGCCTTCGAGGAGTTCTACAACCGCGTGGCCGAGGAAGGGGTGCAGTTCGTGCGCGGCAAGGTGGCGGACGTCTATCCCGAAGGGAACGGCCACGGGCGGCTGGTGTTGCAGGTCGAAGACACGCTGCTCAGCCGGGTGCGTAAGATCCCGGTGGACATGGTGGTGCTGGGCGTCGGCTTGGAGGCCCAGGCGGACGCCTCAGACGTGCGCCGCCTGTTTAACATCACCTGCTCCAGCGAAGGCTGGTTCATGGAGCGCCACCCCAAGCTGGCCCCGGTGAACATGTTCACCGACGGCGTGTTCCTGGCGGGCTGCTGCCAGGGCCCCAAGGACATCCCGGACACCGTGGCGCAAGCGGGCGCTGCGGCCGCGGAGTCGCTGGCCCTGATTGACGCGAAGCACATCGAGCTGGAGCCCAACACGGCGTACATCGTCGAGGAGGACTGCTCGGGCTGCAAGACCTGCGTGCCGCTCTGCCCGTACAGCGCGATCTCCTTCCTCGAGGCCAAGAAGAAAGCGGAGATCAACGAGGCGCTGTGCAAGGGCTGCGGCACCTGCGTGGCGGCCTGCCCTTCCGGCTCCATCGGACAAAACCTCTTCGAGGACCAAGAAATTTTCGAAGAGATCCAAGGCGTGCTGGCCTGTGCCTGAGGCGAGGAGGACTCCATGAATGCTACTGCTGAAACATTCGAGCCCAAGATCGTGGCCTTTTTCTGCAACTGGTGCACCTACCTCGCCGCCGACCTGGCCGGCACCTCGCGCATGAAGTACGCCCCGAACGCGCGCGTGGTGCGCGTGATGTGCTCCGGCCGTGTGGACCCGCAGTTCGTGCTGGAGGCCTTCGCGCGCGGCGCCGACGGCGTGCTGATCGGCGGCTGCCATCCCGGCGACTGCCACTACCAGGAAGGCAACTACAAGGCGCTGCGCCGGTTCAAGCTGCTGAAGCGCATGCTCATGGACATGGGTATCGAAGAGGAGCGCATCCGCCTGGAGTGGATCTCCGCTTCCGAGGCGGACAGGCTCCGCGCCGCCGTGAACGACATGGTGGAGAAAGTCCGCGCGCTGGGCCCGCTGCGGCTCGCGCCGCCCCAGGAAGTGTTCGAGGAAGAGGAGGTGGCGGTCTGATGGCACAGAAACCCAAGGTCGCATTCTACTGGTGCGCCTCCTGCGGCGGCTGCGAAGAGGCCGTCGTGGACCTGGCGGAGAAAGTGCTCGATGTCGTCGCCGCCGTGGACATCTGCTTCTGGCCGGTGGCGCTGGACTTCAAGCGCAAGGACGTGGAGGCCATGGCCGATGGCGGCATCCTGGCCGCCTTCATCAACGGGGCCATTCGCACCACCGAGCAGGAAGAAATGGTGCACCTGCTGCGGCGGAAGTCCGCGGTGGTGATCGCCTTCGGCGCCTGCTCGCACATGGGCGGCATCCCCGGCCTCGCCAACCTGTTCGACCGCGCCGGGATTTTCGAAGAGGTCTATCGCGGCACGCCGAGCACGGTGAACCCGGAGTTCGTGACGCCGCAACAGACCCACAAGGACAACGGGCACACCGTCCACCTGCCGGGGTTCTACGACACGGTGAAGTCGCTCGACCAGGTGATTGACGTGGACTACTATCTGCCTGGCTGCGCCCCCACGCCCAAGCTGATCGCCGAAGCGGTGATGGCTCTGTTGAGCGGGAACGTGCCGCCCAAAGGCGCGGTGCTGGCGCCGGACCGCGCACTCTGCGACGAGTGTCCGAGGAAAGATTCCAAGCCGGAAAAGTTGTTGCTTGCCGAGTTCAAGCGGCCGCATCAGCTCCTGATGGACGAGGAGAAATGCCTCCTCGCTCAAGGCGTGCTCTGCCTGGGCCCGGCCACACGCGGCGGCTGCGAGGCGCTGTGCGTGAAGGGCAACATGCCGTGCACTGGCTGCTTCGGGCCCACCAGCCGCGTGAAGGACGTCGGCGGAAAGTATCTCTCCGCCATCGCTTCCATCGTGGATAGCAAGGACGATGTCGAAATCGAGAAGATCCTCCAGACCATTCCCGACCCGGTGGGCACGTTCTATCGCTATTCCCTGCCGGTGTCTTTGCTGCGGCGGAAGAGGATGGGAGTCACGTGAGGACTAGCACGCCGGTGACGCGCCCTCCGCGGCCCACAGTCTGTGCAAGGGTGCAGTGATGCGTATGAGGTCGATTCGAACCAAGCTCATCTTGACCTTCGTTGTGGTCATCGTGGGCATCAGCGTCATTTTCAGCGTGGTGGGAGCGCGGTTCATCGCTACACGGATCCTGTCAGAGGCCCAGGAAAAAGTCCGCACGGACCTCAATGCCGCTCGGGAGATCTACCTGGGGAGGTTGAACGACGTTCGCGACGTGGTTCGATTCACCGCAGACCGGCACCTGCTCATCACCGGCTTGCTCTCCGGAGACAAAGCGCAAGTCAACGGCGTCGTGGCTCGGGTGAAGGAAAGGGAGCAGTTCGACATCCTGACCGTTACGGACAGGTTTGGCGTCACAATCCTGCGGGCGAATCACTCGGGGGCCTCCGGAGAGGACCAGAGCCGCGACGAGCTAGTACGGGAGGTTTTGGTCACGAAAAACGCGGTGGCCGCCAGTTCCATTGTTTCCGCGGAGGAGTTGAGGAAAGAGTCGCCTCTGCTGGCCGGGCGGGCTAGGTTCGTCTTCATCCACACGCCCATGGCAAGGCCCCGAAAGGAAACAGAAGAAACGGCCGGGATGATGCTGAAAGCCGCCGCTCCGATTTTCGACTATCAGAACAACCTCATCGGAGTGATCTACGGCGGGATCTTGTTGAACAGGAACTTCGAACTGGTGGACAAGATCAAGCAGACCGTCTTCCAGGACATGAAGTACGAGGGAAAGGACGTCGGCACGGCCACGCTCTTTCTGGACGACCTGAGAATCTCAACGAATGTCAGGAATGCCGACGGTTCCCGGGCGGTGGGAACGCGGATTGCCGAGGACGTGTATGACCAGGTGGTAAGGCAAGGAAAGCCATGGATTGCGCGAGCGTTTGTTGTCAACAACTGGTACATCACCGCCTACGAACCGATTCGGAATATCAAGGGGACAATCATCGGGATCCTCTACGTCGGCATCCTGGAGCAGAAATACGTGGACCTCAAGCAGCGCAGCATCCTGCTGTTCCTCGGCCTGACGCTGGCCGCCGCGCTGGTCTCCATGGTCCTGGCGTACTTTGTCTCGCGAAAGATGACTGGGCCGATCCAGAAGCTCGTTACCGCCTCGCAGCAGTTCGCCCACGGCAACCTGGACGCGCGCGTGGAAGTGGCCGCGCCGGAAGAATTGCGCGCGCTGGCCGATTCCTTCAACTCCATGGCCCTAGCACTCAAGCAGCGCGACGACAGGCTCAAGGAGTTTACGAAAAACAAGATCATGGAATCGGAGCGGCTGGCCATCATCGGGCAGCTCGCCGCCAACGTGGCCCACGAGCTGAACAGCCCGCTGCAAGGCATCGTCAGCTATTCGCACCTGCTGCTGGAGCGGCTGCCGGCGGAGAGTCCCCACGCCGACTCGATCCAGAAGATCGTTACGCAGGCCAACCGCTGCACGACAATCATTCGCGGGCTGCTGGACTTCTCGCGCCAGCGCACGCCGCAAAAGCGTCCGGCCAACCTGAACGCGCTGCTGGAGGAGTGCGTGTCGCTGGTGGAGAACCAGGCGCAGTTCCACAACATCAAGATCGAAAAGGATCTGGACGCGCGCCTGCCGCAGGTGGTGATTGACCCCTCGGAGATGCAGCAGGTGTTCATGAACATGATCCTGAATGCCGCGGAGGCCATGAACGGCGAGGGGCGGCTGCGGCTTTCCACGCGGCTGGATCCGACGGACGGGTGCGTCGAGGTGGCCATCAGCGACACGGGCCACGGCATCCGCCCGGAGGAAATGGAGCGCATCTTCGATCCCTTCTTCACCACGAAAGAAGTGGGCCACGGCACCGGGCTCGGCCTGGCCATCAGCTACGGGATCGTGAAGGAGCACCAGGGGACGATTTCAGTGGAGAGCCAAGTAGGCCGCGGCACGACGTTCCTGGTGCGGCTGCCGGTAACGGTGGAAGTGACGGTGTAAGCGATGGACGCCAAGCCCAAAATCCTAATCATTGACGACGAAGAGGTGGTGCTGGACTCCTGCCTCCAGACGCTGGAGGGCGAAAACTACGACGTCGCCACGGCCAAGGACGCCAAGCGCGGGCTCGACCTAGTGCGCGAGTTCGAGCCGGGCCTAGTGTTCGTGGACCTGAAGATGCCCGGCATGTCCGGCTTCGAGGCCCTGGAAGCTATCCGCCAGCTCGACGCGACAATCGTCACCATCGTGATCACGGGCTACGCCACCGTGAGTTCAGCGGTGGATGCCATGAAGCGCGGTGCCTACGACTTCCTGCCCAAGCCGTTCACACCGGACGAATTCCGCCTGATCACCCGCCGCGGCCTGGAAAAGCGAAGGCTTGTGCTGGAGACCAACGCGCTCCGGCGGGAGAAGGAAATCCTGCGCCGGAATTTCGCGGCGATTGTGTCGCACGAACTGAAGGCCCCGCTGGGGGCGGTGCAGCAGAACCTCTACGTGCTGGTGAAGGAGCTGGCCGGCAAGGTCGCGCCAGAGCAGCAGCATCGCCTCGAGCGCCTGCGCAGCCGCATTGACGACCTGCTGAAACTGATTCAGACGTGGGTGCGCGTGATCTCCGCGGACCTGGGAAAGATCAAGGAAGACTTCCGGCCGGTGACCGTGGGGACGGTGGTGGCCAAGGCGGTGGAAAGCGTGCTGCCGTTGGCGGCTCGGAAGGAAATCGAAGTGGTCAGCGAGGCCGGCCCTCCGGCGGCGGTGCTGGGCGACGAGGGCACGCTGGTCGAGGCGGTGGTCAACCTGCTGGTGAACGCCATCAAGTATTCCCATCCGGGCGGCAAGGTCTGGGTCAGGGCCGAGGAGAAAGAAGGCAGTGTGCTTCTCTCTGTCGAAGATGCCGGCATCGGCATCGCCCCCGAAGACCTGCCCTTCATTTTCGAAGGCTTCTACAGCGGCCGCGCCGCCCCGGACGAGGAGCGCGGAAGCGGCCTGGGGCTGACCATCAGCCGCCGCATTGTAGAGACGCACAACGGGACGATCTCCGTGGACAGCGAGCTGGGCAAAGGCAGCACGTTCACCATCCGGCTGCCCGCGTTGAAATCCGAAGCGTCCGCCCGGCCGCTCCAAGAACCAGAAGTCACCGCACGGTGCAAGTAGGGAGGAGTGGGATGAGCTCAAAAGCAAAACTGCTGGTGATTGACGACGACCCCGACTTCGTGGACGGGATCAAGGCCATCCTGGAAAGCGCGGACTACCTGGTGGACGCGGCCTTCAACCCCAAAGACGGCCTCCGCGCGCTGGAGAAGGGGCACTACGACCTGCTGCTGCTGGACATCATGATGGGCCGCGGCGCGGAAGGGATCATGATCGCGCGAAAACTGCGCAAGGATCCCAAGCTGAGCCGGATTCCTGTGCTCATCATCACCGGGATCCGCGAGCAGATCGCGTTCCTCTTTCCCGGCGAAGCCATCCACCCGGGCTTTGTGCCGGTGGACGAGCTGGTGGAGAAGCCGGTCGAGCCAACGTTTCTGCTCGAGCGGGTGAGCGCGCTATTGCAGGCCGCGGAAAGCAGAAAGGCGCACACGCACTAGGGGGCGCGACCATGGGAGCACGACCCTCGTTCCAGCAGGAAGTCTCTAACCTCCTGTACGCGAGCGAAAGCACGCCGATGCAGTGCTGCATCCAGTGCGCCACCTGCGTTTCCACCTGCCCTGCGGCGGAGTTTATGGATGCCTCTCCGCGGCGCATCATCGCCATGATCGCCGCGGACATGAAGGACGCGGTGCTGGCCAGCAATAGCTACTGGTACTGTGCCTCCTGCTACCACTGCAGCGCGAAGTGCCCGCGCGGGATTGACGTTGCCGGCATGATGTACGCGCTGAAGCGGTACTCGCTGTGGAAGGGCCGCCACCGCGAGGGCCTCATCGGACCGGATTTCTCCCGGCGCTTTGTGAAGATGATTATGAAGACTGGCCGCGCCTATGAGCCGAGCCTGGCCCCGGCGTTCCTGGGCAAGTACGGCTGGCGCGTGCTGCTGGGCGACGTGAAGACCGCCCTGCGCCTGCTGAGCAAAGGCCGGCTGCCACTACTGCCGTCGCGCATCAAGCGGGTGCGTCCGTTCCGCCGCATGCTGGCCCGCATCATTCCCCTGGGTGGCGTCGCATGAAAACCTATGCCTATTTCCCGGGCTGCTCGCTGGAAATCGTGGCGGCGAGCTATGACCGCTCCGCCGTCGAGGCGCTGCGCGCGCTGGACGTCGAGCTGAAAGAGCTGGACGACTGGAACTGCTGCGGTGCGACTGCCTATTTCCACATTGATGAGATTCTGGCGCACACGCTCTGCGCGCGCAACCTGGCCATCGCGGAAAAGCAGAAGCTCGACCTGGTGGCGCCGTGCAGCGGCTGCTACAAGAACCTCTACTTCACCAACGAGCACCTCAAGAAAGACGCCGACCTTGCCGAGCACATCAACTTCGCACTGGAAGCCGACGACCTGCACTTCTTCGGAAAGGGCCGCGTGCGGCACTTGATGGAAGTGTTCGTCGAGGACATCGGTGTGGAAGAAATCCGCAAGCGCGTCACGCATCCCTTGGGCGGGCTGCGCGTGGCCGCTTACTATGGCTGCCAGTTGCTGCGGCCGCGGAAGGACGGCGAGGACGTGGAATCACCGACATTTTTCGAGGAGCTAATGAAGGCCGTAGGCGCCGAGCCGGTGCCCTTCCCGCCGCGGCTGCGCTGCTGCGGCGGGTCGCTGATCGTTACGTACCGCAAGGGGGCGCTGGCTATGGTGCGGCAACTGCTCGAGAGCGCCGAGGAAAACAAGGCCCAGGTGCTCGCCACGATCTGCCCGCTCTGCCAGGTGAACCTGGAGTGCTACCAGAGCCAGGTAAACGAGGAATTCGGCACGCACTTTTCCCTGCCGGTCCTTTACTTCACGCAACTCCTCGGGCTGGCCTTGGGAATCGCCCCGAAGCGCCTGGGCATCGGAGCAGAGTTTGTGCCGGCGGAGCCTGTGCTGGCGGCCTTCCGCTGAGCCATGAGATCGGATGGTGCAGTGCACATGACTTTTCAAGCGAACGGAGAGCAACCATGACAATCCCGACCGAGCAAACCGCCGTTGCAGTCCAGGATAAGGACACCTCCCGCGCGCGCGAAACGCGCCGCATTACCATCGATCCGATCACGCGACTGGAGGGCCACGGCAAGATTGACATTTTCCTGGACGGCAGCGGCCAGGTGGAGCGCGCCTATTTCCAGGTGCCCGAGCTGCGCGGCTTCGAGAAGTTCGCCCAGGGGCGCCTGGCGGAGGACATGCCGCAAATCACCTCGCGCATCTGCGGCGTCTGCCCTACGGCGCACCACATGGCTTCCACCAAGGCGCTCGACGCGCTCTACCAGGTGGCGCCGCCGCCCGCGGGACGCAAGATTCGCGAGCTCTTCTATTCCACCTTCATGACCGAGGACCACGCGCTGCACTTTTATTTCCTCGGCGGGCCGGACTTTGTCGTCGGACCGACGGCGCCGGCGGCGGAGCGCAACGTTCTGGGCGTGATCGCCAAGGTCGGGATCGAGATCGGGCAGAAAGTAATCGCCATGCGACGCCGTCTGCGCGAACTGATGACGCTGAGCGGCGGCAAGGTCGTGCACCCGGTGCTCGGCCTGCCCGGCGGCGTGGCCAAGCGCCTAACCGCCGAAGACCAGGCGCGCTTCCGCGAGGTGGCCGCGGAAGCCGTAGAGTTCGCCCAGTTCACACTCTCCATCTTCGACAGTGTGGTGCTGAGGAACTCCGACTACGTGAACCTGATCCTCGCCGACCACTTCACGCACCGCACCTACTACATGGGCTTGGTGGACGAGCAGAACCGCGTGAACTTCTACGACGGCATGCTGCGCGTGGTGACCCCGGAAGGCAAAGAGTTTGCCAAGTTCCCCGCCGACAAGTACCTCGACTACGTTGCTGAGCGCGTCGAGCCGTGGAGCTACATTAAGTTCTGCTACCTGAAGCCGGTGGGCTGGAAAGGTTTTACCGACGGCGCGGAGAGCGGCATCTACGCGGTGGCGCCGCTGGCGCGGCTGAATGCCGCCGACGGCATGGCCACGCCGCTCGCGCAGCAGGCCTGCGATGCCATGTTCAAGACGCTGGGCGGCAAGCCCGTGCACCACACGCTGGCCAACCACTGGGCCCGCGTGATCGAACTGCTTTACGCCGCCGAGCGCATGAAGGAGTTGGCCGACGACCCCGAGATCACCGACCCGCGAGTGCGCACGCTCCCCGCCGCCACTCCGCGGGAGGGTATCGGGGTCGTCGAAGCCCCGCGCGGCACCCTCTTCCACCACTACCAGACCGACGAGCGCGGCGTGATTACCAGGGCCAACTTGATCGTCGCCACCCAGAACAATGCCGCGCGCATCGCCATGAGCGTGGAAAAGGCGGCCAAGGGGCTCGTCTCCGGCACAAACATCTCTGAAGGCGTGTTGAACATGGTGGAGATGGCCTTCCGCGCCTACGACCCGTGCCTCGGGTGCGCCACGCACTCGCTGCCGGGCAGCATGCCGCTGGAGGTGCGCGTCCGCGACGCGCAGGGCGCCACCCTGGCCACGCTCCGGCGCGATGCGGACGGCACGATCCATCGTGAGTAGCGCGCGACGCGCCCGCGGATTTATCCTGAGGGACACGAAAGGCGGCGGCATGGCCCACACGCGGCTGCTCTGCCTCGGCAACGAATTGCTCGCCGACGACGCCTTTGGCATCGTCGTCGCCGGGCGCATCCGTCAGCTTGGCCTCCCCGACCTCGAAGTGGTGGAAGCCTCCGTCAGCGGCTTCAACCTGGTGGATTACCTGCTGGACGCGTCGCGGTTGGTCGTCGTGGATACGATGCAGACTGCCAAGGCGCCGCCCGGCACGGTGCGCGTCTTCCGCGAACAGGACGTGCGCTCCACACCCGGCGGCTCGCCGCACTACGTCGGCCTGTTCGAGGCGCTGGCCGTCGGGCGCGCGCTCAAGCTGAAAGTTCCCGAAGAAGTCGTGATCATCGCTGTCGAGGCGGCGGACTGCGAAACCCTCGGCGGCGCCATGCACCCGGCCGTCGCGGCTGCCCTCGCGCCCGTGCTTGAACAAGTCCAGAAACTGCTCGCCGTGTGATTCCCTGCGCCAACTTTGCCTTTTTCCGTGACAGCGTTTGCAATACGCCCCTACGCTTCCGTAGGACTTCAGTCTGTCCAGCACCCAACTCAGAAGACGCAAGTGTAGCGGCCGCCTTCAGGCGGGCAGCAGTTCGCTGCGCGCGTTTCAAGAAGCTAGTTTCCGCAGTCGGCGGTACACTATTGGCTTGTCTGCAGAATCTGCTTCTTCCGCGCACCGTGCAATGCTGCGCGCCGAGTCGGGGAGGAAACCAATGACCACGCAAGCGAACGCCATCGAAGTCCGCGAATGGCCATTTTTGGTAGGCGGTGAATTTCGCGCCGCGGGCGCTCCGCTGGAGGTGCGCTCGCCCTACGACGGGTCGCTGGTCGCGACCACGTTCTATGCAAATGAACAGGACATTGAAGACGCCATCCAGCAGGCCCAGGGCGCTTTCGCGGGGCTCGCGGCGATGCCGACCTACCAGAAGGCCGAAATTCTCCGGGCGATGGCCGCCGGCGTCGAGGCCCGGAAGGAAGAGCTGGTGCGGCTGCTGGCGCTCGAAGCGGGCAAGCCCGTGAAGGCCGGGCGCGTGGAAGTCGAGCGCGCCATCTTCAACTTCCGCAATTTTTCCGAAGAAGCGCAGCGCATCGAGCATGAATTGATCCAGCTCGACCTGCTGCCTGCGGCGAAGGGCCGCTGGGGGATGGTGCGGCGCGTGCCGCTGGGGCCGATCCTGGCCATCACGCCGTTCAATTTCCCGTTGAATCTCACGGTGCACAAGATCGCGCCGGCCATTGCCGCCGGGAGCACGGTGGTGCAGAAGCCGTCACCCAAGACGCCGCTGACGTCTCTCGCCCTGGCGCAGGTCGCCCAGCAGGCGCGCCTGCCAGCCGGCGCGTTGAACGTGCTGTGCTGTCCCAACGAGCGCGCCGAGCAACTTGTGGCTGACGAGCGCTTCAAGCTGCTGACGTTCACCGGTAGTTGCGAGGTCGGCTGGCGGCTGAAAGGAAAAGCAGGCAAGAAACGCGTCGCGCTGGAGCTGGGCGGCAATGCCGGCGTGATCGTCCACAGCGACGCCGATCTCGACTTCGCCGCCGAGCGCTGCGCGCAGGGCGGCTTCGGCTTCGCCGGACAGAGCTGCATCTCGGTGCAGCGCATTTTTGTGCACCGGCCCGCGTTCGAGCGTTTCACCGCGGCGCTGGTGGAGCGTGCGCGGACCTTGCACGCGGGCAACCCGCTCGACGAAAAGACCGACGTCGGTCCGCTGATAACTTCGGAAGCGGCGCGGCGCGTGGAGACGTGGGTGAACGAAGCCGTCGCCGCCGGCGCAAAGCTGCTCACCGGCGGCCAGCGCGAGGGCAACATCTTCCAACCCACCGTGCTCACCAATACGCGCCCTGAGATGCACGTCAATTGCTGCGAGATCTTCGGCCCGGTGGTCACCGTCGAAGCGTACGACTCGTTCGAGGCCGCGCTCGGCGCAGTGAACGCCTCGCCGTACGGCTTGCAGGCCGGCGTCTTCACCCGCGACATCCGGAAGATTTTCCAGGCCTATGAGAGGCTGGAGGTCGGCGGCGTCATCGCCAACGACTTCTCCAGCTTCCGCGCCGACCATATGCCCTACGGCGGGATGAAAGATTCCGGCACAGGCCGCGAAGGCGCTCGCTACGCTATTGAGGAAATGACCGACCGCAAAATCCTCGTTCTAAACCTCGCTGGGTAAGCGCTCGGGCATCGCGCCCCGGCCCGCCTTGGTGAGACTTATCGGTTTTGTGCCCATGCCCGCCTTCGCATGGGGCACTCGTGGCGGCTGGCTTCAGCCCGGCATTAAGTCCCGGCTGCGGCCGCAACATCGCCTCCGTGAAATCAATCTGACTTCACGGGCCTCAGCCCCTGAAGCAGGACGAATTGGCTTCTCGGTCTGACGCTTCCAAGCCGATCAGCAATCAACCTGCCGGCCCCACTCTCGTGCCTGCTCTTGTCGTCCGCCTATCGCCGTCAATCCCTTTCGGTGTACGATGAAACCAATCGCGGGCCCGTAGCTCAGCGGTTAGAGCAGCGGACTCATAATCCGTTGGTCCCTGGTTCGAATCCAGGCGGGCCCACCAGAGTTGCTGATTCGCAGTGAAGATTCGCTGGAATTTCCGTCCAATCCTTTCTCTTGAAAATTCTCCCGCGTCTGAAACCGGACTGTCCGAAGGGATGAGGCACCCGCCTGTACCAATACTGTCCCTCTGTCCAGCAGATTCCCGACTCTGAAACCTTTAGTGTGGAGTCCTACCAGCCCTGCATCCGGAAGAGGAGGCAGGACTCCCGTGAAATTCCAACGAATCGCAAGCCTCTTGGCCTTGTGGGTCGCACTCCTGAGTTTCTTTTCGGCCACTGTGTCTGGGCAAGATTGGCGCCCGCTGGGTCCCCAAGGGGGAGATGTACGAAGCCTGAGCGTAGACCCTCAGAATGCTCAGATCCTGTATATCGGCACTTCCGACGGGCATATCTTTCAGTCCACCAACGGCGGTGCTCGTTGGGAGTTGGTCGGCCGCGTCGGAGAACGACAGGACGCTGTGGTCATGACCCTGCAGGTGGATCGGCGCGATTCGCGGCGCTTGTTTGCCGGAACGCAGACACTGCGGGATAACGCTGGTGGAGTTTATCGCAGCGAGGACGGCGGGCGAAGCTGGATGCGGGCCGGCTTGCACGGTCAGGTGGTTCGCGCGCTCGCGCAGTCGCAATCCCGTCCTGATCTTTTCGTTGCCGGGACACTGGATGGAGTCTATCGTTCCACGGACTCGGGGAAATCCTGGCAACGCATCTCCCCTGCCGGTCACGAGGATCTGCGCAATTTCGATTCGGTGGCTATTGATCCTCAGAATCCTGATTTCATCTACGCAGGCACATATCACCTGGCGTGGAAGACCATCGATGGCGGCCTCCACTGGATGCCGATTCACTCGGGGATGATTGATGATTCCGACGTCATGGACATCAGCATTGACCCGTCGGACGCGAACAGGATCTTCGCCACCGCATGCTCAGGCATGTACCGCAGCGCAAACCGCGGGGATTCGTGGATGAAGATTCGTGGAGTTCCTCCGACGGCGCGTCGAACCTACTTCTTGCGTCAGGATCCCAGCAATCTGCGGGTACTCTACGCCGGAACCACGCAGGGTTTGTGGAAATCTGCCGACGACGGCCTCACCTGGAAGCGAATCACCCCGGCCGGCTGGTCGGTCATTGCCTTGGTGCTCGATCCGAAGAATCCGAACAAACTGGTCGCAGGAACGGAGCGACGTGGCGTGTTCGTGAGCGAGGATGGAGGTGTGACGTTCCGGCCATCCAACCAGGGCTTCCATCATCAGCAGATCATGGCCTTCGCAGCCGACCCGGAGAACGAGGAACGCATGCTGTTGGTACTTACAAACGCGCAGGAACGGATTTTGACGACTCGGGATGGCGGCCGATCTTGGAACTCGGCAGGAATGGGGGTGGCGCCAGAGCAGATCCGGCGAGTTTTCAGTGTTCCAGGCGGCTGGTGGGTGAGTTTGTCCTCGGGTGGCCTAATGGCCTATGACGAGAAAAAAGCCAAGTGGTCGAAGGCAGGCTTTGTGGCTCCTTCCAAAACGGTCCCGGTTGCGCGCCCTGGTAAACGGTCCGCACCGCCCGTGCAGCGGCCTTTCCAACAAATCGTTAACGACTTGGCGTACGGCCGCGATATCTGGCTGGCTGCAACGCAGCAGGGCGTCGCAGGTTCTCGCGACCGCGGCGCCACCTGGTTCGAATTCTCTGCGCCTGAAGTGCGCGGCACTCCGGCACTCTCGGTTCGGGCTTCTTCGGATGGGCGTCACTTCTACGTCTTGACGCAACACGGCCTGTTGGCGTCCTCGGATGCCGGGCAATCGTGGAATCGTGTCGAACTGCCGGTCCCAGCTGCCCTGGCGGTTAGACTTCACAACTTGGACGATCCGACCCTCATACTCGCCAGCAAAGTTGGGCTCTTCGTATCGGAAGATTCCGGCCGGCGTTGGAGACCACCGTATCTTCCCGGGATGTTCATCGAGGACGTTGCCGTGTCGGAAGGTATTTTGTTGGTGTCCACGCAGTCGGACGGCCTCTACTCCTCAACCGACCGGGGAGAATCCTGGATTCCCATGGAAGGTCCCGTAGCCGGAGCGAGGTTCCCGTTCCTGGCGAACCATCGAATCAACAGGAGTTTCGTCGCTGCTTCTTCAACCGAAAGCTTGCATACACTCAGGATTGACCTGCTGAGCGCGAAGCGAACAGCACAGCAAGCGCCGTCATTGACCAGCATGTCCCAACAGTCCCAGCTCAAGCCAAACCAGCAATGATTCATGATTCGATCGTTTCCGCTTCTGCCGGCTGTTCTCAACTTGCTCAACCGAAGGCCCTCCGATGCAAAGTGCGCCCCCGAGCCCGCAATCACCTCCACTCCGTAGGACACGGACCGCCGTGAAAAGGTGGGGGCCGCAGACGAGTGGCGCACCCATCACGGAAACAATGGAATAGTCGTCGAGGATTTCCAGTCAGAGCTATTTCGGTCTGGCAAAGATCTTGGGATTCTGCTTGCCGTTAACCTTCAGACTGACGACTTTTTCTTCCAGAAATCTTGTTCCATCGAGGTGGCTGGTCCAGAGGTACGGAAACTGAACCGCTTCTTCTTTTCCCCCGGACTTGAACTTGACGCGACGGTATTGACTCCACCAGATGGACTGCTCCTGGCCGCCAGACTGGAAGGAGACCTTCATGAAGTCGGCCCACCAGCGGAAAGCATCAAAGATGCCCTCGCCCGTTGTCACGGGGTAGGCTGCGCCTACCAGAAGATGTGTCTGTGGGTCGAGATAAAGCCGCGTGCCGCCTTCGCTGATCACCAGAACCTGTACTGGACGTCCCTGGAACTGCAGCTCGCCGCTGAACTTCGCTTGGAGCTTCCCTTCGGCGGCGCGGCGGTAGAGTCCCAGCGCCCCGACTAGGTCCACGCGCAGTTGCATTCCGTTGTCGGCGGGACGCTCTTCGATGTTTTGTGGGGTCTTCCGCCACCAGATGTTGCCATCGCTGCCCTCGGCGTAGGCGAAGACCGAGTGCTCCGTCGGTCGGATGGACGTGATGGGGCCTGATCCGCTCGACGCGTAGCCGCCGACCGTTTGCGTCTCCATCACCTTCACCTCGAGACGCATCTGCAACGGGTAGATCAATCGCAAGTCCACATCCGATTGGCCGCGGCTATGCCCGGCAAAGTGGGCCTCCCGCCGCGTGTTCAGCTCCAGACTCTCAACCTTGGCCAGCGCGCCGCCCCCGGCGGCTTCCGCTGCCGCTGCCAGGATGGTAGCTCCCCGCTGCTGAGCTTCCTGCTCCGTTTCGCGCCCCGCCCCAAACAACGTGCGCACTGTGAGAACAACGAGCAGGGAAATGCACGCTCCCCAGAAGAATCCCGAGATGCTGCGATTCATCGGATCGTCCTTTGCCATCTCTCTGTCGTCATATGCAAGGTCTGCGATTTCGGATTATGACACTCCCAGAGCGTTAGGAGTTCGTTTGTCTTGCCTCAGGAATCACGGTTGTGTTCCGGCTGATGCCACAGGGCCGCGGCTCCGGCGATGCCAGAGTCTTCGCCATAGGCTGCCCGCTTCAGAGGAATCTCCTGGCAGCGCTGGTTGATGGACCACGCCGGCAGCTTGCCGCGGATGTGCTCGAACCACTGCTCGATCATTCCGCTCATCCCTCCCCCAATCACAATCACGTCCGGTTCCAGCAAGTCAATGACGTTGCCCAGCCAGATGGCGAGAAAGTCCGCGGTCTCCTTGAGGAGTTGCGTGGCGAGGGGATCGCCCTGCTGGTGCGCACTGGCAATGGTCTCCGCGTTGATTGCTTCGGGGTTGCCGCCCGCGAGTGCGAGAATCTTCGACCTCTCGGCTTGGCTCGGGGCAGGCGCGCCAGCTTGGCCCGCAGCCAGTCGCTCGCGCGCACGCCGCGCCAGCGATGGGCCCGAAGCAAGAGCCTCGATGCACCCGCGCTTGCCGCAAGCACACTGCGGCCCCTGATAATCAATGGTGACGTGCCCGCCTTCCGCCGCGCTCCCTGTTCGACCCAGGTAGATGTGTTTCCCGAAAACGATTCCCGTACCGATCCCTGTGCCGATGGTGGCGTAGAAAACGCTCTGGTATCCCACGGCGGCACCCCAGAGCGCTTCTGCCAGGCCGGCGGCGTTCGCATCGTTATCCACGCGCGCATCCACGCCGAACGCGCGCTTCACTTCAGCAGCCAGCGGGAAGTTGCGCCAGCACGGAAGGTTTGGAGGGTTGATCACCACTCCGCCGAAGGGGTCGAGCGGGCCCGGTGAACAAACACCCACGCCCCCTAGGCCCTCCCGTGCGTGCGGGGTGGCGGCAAGCACAGCCTCAATCGCGGCCTTCACGGCGGCAAACCCGGAAGCAGCATCTCCGGTCGCCACCATCGGCACTCGCGTCTTGAACAGGACCCTTCCTTTGGAGTCCACCAGGCCTGCCGCAACCTTGGTGCCTCCGATGTCGATCCCCACGGCCAGTTGCTGCGTCGCTGACCTTTCACCCATGCGCTTTCCTCACTCGTACCTGGCGCGGCCGAACATGGCCAGTCCGAAAACGTACGCAAAAGAGAGCGCGGGCACCAGCATCGCCGCGTGCATGCCGAAGTTGTCCCCCACCCATCCCACCACGGGCGGCACCAGCGCTCCGCCCAGGATGGCCGTGCACAGAAGGCCGGAGATGGTGCCGTGGTTTTCCGTAAAGCTGTTGATCGTCCCGCTGAAAATCAGCGTAAAGAGGACGGAGGTGAAAAATCCGCAGGCGGCAAATCCCACTGCGCTTACATTCTGGGACCCAAAGTTGGCGGCCAGCAGGCAAGCCAGAGCCAGGAACGAATAGAGACGCAGAATCCTCCGGCTGCCCAACCGATTCAGAACAGCGCCGCTGACCAGCCGTCCGGCGCCCTGCAATCCCCAGAACAGCGCCACGATGAGCGCCGGCAGGGTGGGCATGACCTTGCTGAAGAGGCTGGTAGCCTCCAGGTTGGAGACTTCTGCGCTCAGTCCGTGGACGCCCTCGAAGAACTTGACAATCCACGATGCTGTGCCCACCTCCGCGCCAACATAGAAGAAGATGCCCAGTGCGTAGGTCAGCACGAGGGGGTTTTTCAGCAACTGGCCCAGTCGGTCCACGCGGAACTTGTCGCCGCTCGCCGCCAGGGATGGAAAGCGCGAAAGGACCAGCAGCGCAAGCAGCACCAGGCACAGCCCGGCGAAGACCGTGTAAAGGCTCTGCCAGCTCCGGCCGGTGCCACGGATGAAGGCCAGCAGGAAGGGTCCGAGGAAGGCGCCAATGCCGCAAAAGCCGATGGTCAGGGTCAGGTTGCGGTGATAATTTTCCAGGCGGTCCAGATGTTGAATCAGTGGATTGCCGGCTGTTTGCAGGACAGTAACACCCACCCCCACAGCAAAAATCATAGCCAGCATCACTGGATAGCTCTGCGCCCACGCCACCACCAGGCTGCCCACGCCCATCAGCGCCACGCCCAGCAGCACAAGCGGCTTGGCTCCAAAGCGGTCCATGAGCAGACCGGTAGGAATGGAACAAATCCCGTAGGCTACGAAAAAGCAAAAAGCCAGGAAGCCGGCCGCGAACAGGCTCAGTTGATATTGCTTGATGACTTCAGGAATGATCACGCCAAGGACGTTTGTGATCATGCCGAACGTAAAGTAGGCTAGAAAAAAGACCCACAGCAGGCTGGATGGACGCTCTGGCATAGAGTGACCTCACCAAGGAAGTCCCCGCACACGGAAAAGAAACACAGAGCTCACCGCAGTGAGTTCCCTGCCTCTCGGCTCCGCATGACCCTTCCGTTAAACCAGCAGACAGCTACGGCCGGAGTATCTACGACGGAATCGAAATGCGCAATCTGTGAGCGCGCCTGAGAGGTCGCGCTTCTAGCGGTCAGGCCGCTCCAGCGTATCGTATAGAGGTTGGGCCGGGCGCACTTGCGCGCCCTCGTTCGCCACGGTGACCGCCAGAACGCGGATTTTGTCGTTCTCCGGCAGGGTCAGCGTCTTGGCATTCGCCGGCAGCTCGATGGAATAGGCAAACAGGTAAGAAAAGTTGTAAGGCTCATTGGCGCCGTCCGCCGTGTGGCGATGCGAAGCGAACCACGCCACGGACGCACGCTTGACAAAGCCCGGTGTGATCTGGCCCGTGAACTCCATCACCGTGCGCATCCTTGGCGGTGTTCCGGGCGGCGGGGGCGGCGCACCGGGTCGTGGCGGGACCGGCTCTTCCCTCCTATTCCATGTGCGGTTGTCCCACTGCCCGATGTAGCCGCTCCAGTCCTGGATCGTCAACTCGATCGGTCTGTCGCCAATGTGGAACGTGGCCTTCTGGTCGCCCTCCGCCGAGGCGGCCAGCACATACACCCGCGTGAACTTACCAGCCGGCAGGGAAACCGTCTGGCCGCGGGAGACCACGGCATTGGGTTTCCCTTCCGCGACGGGCGCAAGGTCAAAGCGGATGCCGGCATGGGCGATTTCGCCGGGCAGCATCTCGGCCGGCAGGCTGCGGCCAGCGGCATCGAATCCCCCCGACGATTTCGTCCCATCCAGACTGGCCACTGAACGATCATGGGGCAGCGTCACGGGCTGCGACTGCGGCGCAGCCACCTTCGCGCCCGCTGCGGCGAGCTTCACCGCAAAGGCGCGGATCCCGTACGGCCCAAAATCCGTCACCAACTCGCCCCTGACCACGGTGGCCTTGCCCACGGGCTGCTCCTGGCCGTTGACCTCGCGGGCCGCGGCCACTGGAGCCACAAACGCGACACGAACGTTCTGCGCCGGCTTGCCGTCGATTTCCACGAGGCGGACGATCACCTCCTCACTCTCCTCGGCTTTCTTTAGAGCTAGGACGCGCACGCGGCTGTTGCTGACGCTCAGCAATGAAAAGCTCTTGCCCAGCGCCCCCGGATGCTTCGGGCTCTCGAAGGCGATAAGCGGTTGATTCAGCCGGTAGGCTTGCCAGTCGGTCTGTTCCTGTCGCCAGTCGCCGGCGTGCCCGGCCAGGCCGTACACGAACTCATGGTGGCCCCAGTCCTGCGTGGCCTGGTCTGCGTAGGCCCTTCCGTCCTCGCTGATGCCGGGACTGTATATAAGGGTCAAACGCAGCGTATTGTCGTCGGGTTTGTCCGAGCCGTACTTGCAGTCGGAAAGCACGGTCATGCCGAAAGTTCCGCTTTTGTCGGTGAGATCGAACCACTGGTGAGAAGGCACTTCGTACTTCTTCTCATCGTTGTTGCCCCGCTGAATCGTGCCGACCTCCCAATTGTAGGTCGCCTCGGGATTCGAGGCAGCGAGCGGGAAGGTGGCTTTGAGGGCGGTCTCTTTAATTCTCCAATCAATCACATTGCCGAATTCCAAGCGATTGCCGGCATCGCCGGCAGAGAGACTGATCGTCTGCACAAACTTGGCGCCTTCCGCTTGGCGTGCCACTTCCAGGGCCACGCGCACCGGACCGTTTTCGACAATCCGAACCTTGGCCGGCCCCTGCACGTAGCCGCGCGGTGGCTTCCGCTGGTCGGCCCAGTCCATGTTCCAGGCCGGCCATTGCTCGGGTTTTTCATGCTGGAACGCCAGCCGCGCCGGCGCGGAAAGTAGTTCCTTGTTGAGCTTCTTGTCGAAGATGCTGGCCACGTCTCCGTTCTGATCCACCCGGAGGCGATAGCGGGCGTTTTCCAGAGACGACTCGGTGACCTTGAGCGCCGAAGCCGGCGCGGGGGACGCGGCGGGCTGAACGTCGTACACAACGTAGCCAACGGATGGCGCCTTGGCCAGGAACAGGACCTTTGCGCCAGCCAACTGTGCGGGCACTTCCTTGCCGTCTGGCCCGAAGACGCGAACCGCCTTCGGCACGCCGCCGGGAAAAGTGACCGTGGCTTCCACCACGTCCTCGCGCGCGATGTCCAGAGGGTTATAGACCACGATGGCGGTACCCCTGGCCTGTGTGTTCAGACCCGACGCAATGGCCTCTGTGGCGCTGGTGAGCACGCCGGCGAACTGGTTCATCGCCAGCACTTCGTCGTTCCAGGAATACTCATAGGCCTTGGGGATGCTGGTGCCGGGCAGAATGTCGTGGAATTGCCCGCCCATCACCAGAGTCCAGGCGTTATTCAACCGCTCGAGCGGATAAGTGCGGCCGCCCAGCCACTGGGCGGCCACGGAGGCCCGCTCGGCGGCGTCGGCCAGCAGTTCGTTTTTACGGTTCCACCGCTTCAGGTACGTCTGGGACGTAATGGAGCCGGCGGAGTGCTCGATCAGCAGAAGATCGCCCTTGTAACGCGGCAGGCGCGCAACGTGCTCCGGCTTGATGTCCAGGAACATCTGCTCAGCGGTGGCGTGGACCACTTGCAGCGGGCCATCTCCCACCCGCACCCCGGGACCGGGCGGCGGCTGTTGTTGCTGGCCGGAGACGCGTGGAGGCGGTATGACCGTAATGCTCTTTGTTAAGATGGCCTCCATCAATTTTACGGAAGGTTCCCGGGGCGAGCCGCCCGTGTCCCCGGTGCCGTAGTAACGAAAATCCACGAACAGGCCGCTGGATTTCGCGTTGGCCTGAACCCGCTTGTTCCACACTTCGCTTTTGGTGAGGTCTTCAGTGACGTCGCTGGCATAACTCGTCGCGTTCAGCGCCGCAATCACGCCCTTGCCGTCGGGCCCTTCCCAGAAGCCGACGTTAAACGGTATGCCCACCGGCGTGTCTTGTGGCGAGCCGGGGCCTCCGACCGCGGCCGCCGATTTCCAACTCAGTTTCTGCGTGGAGAAACCCCTGATGCCGGCATGCGCTAGAATGCTGGGCAACGACGCGGGGAAACCAAAGCAATCCGGCAGCATGTATTCAGCACTCGTCTTGCCGAACTCGCGGCGAAAATACTGCGTGCCGTAGAGGATCTGTCGGATCAGCGACTCGGCGGAGGGCGTGTTGACGTCGTTTTCCTCCATGGACGAGCCGGACGGAAACCAGCGCCCGGCCGCCACGTACTTCTTCACTTTCGCGTAATCAGACGGGAAGTATTCCTTCATCATTCGGTAGCGGTTGGCCCCGCTGAAATTGAAGATGTAGTGCGGGTACTTCTCAAACAGGGCGAAGTTGTCGCGCATGGTCTTGGGGATGTATTCCCTGATGGTCCGTACATAGTCCCATCGCCACTGCGTATCCAGGTGCGCGTAGGGCACCACGTAGAGCGTGGGCTGCTGGGTCAGGTCCGGCCCCGCCGGCTCATTCGACTTCGCGGCAGTGGCGCCTTGGGACTGCGTGCCGGTTGCATCCTGGGCCTGTGCGACGTCTGCACCTTGAAAAAGGAAAAAGACCGCCAGCAGCGCAAACAGGACGGCGGCAGTCTTAGAAGATGCCGACGCAAATTTGCCCGAGAATGTCGAGTTATAGGCCGGTTTGTTCATTGCTCCCTTCCTGCATGGGTCCTCTCACTGGGGCGCTCCGCGCAGCATGAGATCGGCTCGAATGGATAACCAGCCCAGAAACACAGAAGCAAGCATTCGCAGCAGGGCCATCATATGCGCGGTCGCTTCCTGAATCCAGACGTATCCTTGGGCAAGAAAGAAATACTTCTGTCCCTCATTTCGCTCGAGGTTTGCTGCCCTTCAGGAGATCAGTTTGATCGCTGGAGCTGGAGAGGATGCGTGCGCCGCCATTCTTTCACTCGTTCGAGCGCTTCGGACATCTGCTGCGGCGTGAGCCGCGCCTTCACGCCTTCCAGGCGGCCCGGTTTGTCCAAAAGTTGCTCCTCAGCGGCAAGGGAATACCAGAAAAAGGCTTCCGCGGGATCCGGCGCAACCCCCAGAGTATTCTCATACAGGTAGCCCAGCCCGATATAGGAGTTCGCATCACCAAAGGGATGCTCCGCAGCGGCGCGGAACCACCGCGCAGCCTGAGCATAGTCACGCGGCACGCCCCGCCCGGCAAAATACATCCAGCCAAGATTGTTTTCTGCGGTGGACAATCCCTGCGCAGCAGCCTTGTGATACCACTTGACGGCTTCTGCCTCGTCCTGGCGCACGCCCAGGCCCTTGGCACAGAGAAACCCCAATGCGTTCTGGGACGGCGCATAGTCCTGGTCGGCGGCCTTCTGGAACCAGTGCAGCGCTTCCACAAAATCCTGCTGAACCAACTGGCCCGACTGGTATGCGTTCCCCAGTCCGTGTTGCGCCCAGGCGTGTCCTTGTTCGGCATATCTGCGAAAGAGACCCAGTGCCGCGTCGTTCTCCGGATAGAACTGGCCATCCTCCAGGGCTGTCAGCGTTTTCTCCGCCTCGGCATTACCCAGCCGCGTGGCCTTGCGCAGCCATTGGAAGGCGGCCTCGAAGTCGAAGGCCACACCCAGACCTCTGCGATACATATTGGCCACCTGGAGCTGCGCGCTCGAATGATCCTGCTCCGCGGCCTTGCGATACCATTGGAACGCCTCCACACTGCTGGCCGGGACGCTGCGGCCGGTGGCGTAGAGATTGCCCAGAGTGAACTGCGCGCCGGCATAGCCCTGCTGGGCGGACTTGCGCCACCACTTCAACGCTTCACGGCAATCCTTCGCCACGCCGAGGCCGCGTTCGTAGAGATCCGCTAGGCTGGCTTGCGCGATGGCGTTGTCTTCCTCCGCGGCCTGACGCAACCACTTCGCCGCTTCGACGTAGTCCTGCTTCACTCCATGGCCGCGCGCATAGGCGATCCCCAGCAGCAGGTGGGACCGCGGGTTCGCCCGGGCGGGCGTCTCGCGGAGGACGGAAATGTCGCTGGGGGTCAACCGGCTTGCTTCGGCCTCGAGTTGATCTTCCGTTTCGGATTTCTGGGCGGCGGAAACCAGCGCAGCGCTAGAGACGGCGAGATAGACAAGCGCCACGCATAGGGCGCGAGGATGCATGCCTGCTCCCCCTACCAAGTTCGAGCCGATAGTTCCCAGGGCCTGAGCGTGATTTCCGGGCAACCTCAGATGCTGAGCGCGAAAAAAGTGCTCAGATTCTGATGATTGGATGCGCGGGTGTCAAGCGCGAAATTCGGCAGTTCGCGCTATACTGTAGAATTTGTTGAGCAATCAATTCGGCCAGCGAACGGCCACCGGCCCGCGACGGGTGTGGTCCGGCTCGTTCAGGCGCATACGCACTGAGAAAAGGATTGAACAAACATGAGTGACGAAGTGGAAGTTCAGCTTTCGCAGCCCGCGGCGGCTGTGCCTGCGGACGAGGAGTTGCGCGAGTGGGGAGAATCGCTCGACGTCGTGCTGAAAGAGGAAGGCGCAGAGCGCGTCAACGCCATCCTGGAAGCACTGCGCGTGCGCGCCCAGTTGGCCGGCGTGACGACACCGTTTACCGCCAATACGCCGTACGTCAATACCATCCCCGCCAGCGAGCAGGCCCCGTTTCCCGGCAACCAGGAAATCGAGCGGCGGATCAAGAGCCTGGTGCGCTGGAACGCGCTGGCCATGGTGGTGCGCGCCAACAAGCTCGAAAGCGGCATCGGCGGGCACATTTCCACATACGCCTCGGCGGCCACGCTCTACGAAGTCGGCTTCAACCATTTCTTCCGCGCGCGCACCAACGACTTTGAGGGCGATACCATCTATTTCCAAGGCCATGCCGCGCCGGGGATTTACGCGCGCGCTTTCTTGGAGGGTCGCCTGAGCGTGCAGCAGCTCGAAAATTTCCGCCGCGAACTGAAGCCCGGCGGCGGGCTTGCTTCCTATCCGCATCCTTGGCTGATGCCGGAGTTCTGGGAGTTTCCGACCGTCTCCATGGGCCTGGGCCCGCTCCTGGCCATCTACCAGGCGCGCTTCAACCGTTACCTGGAAGACCGCGGGCTGAAGCCCAAGACTGACGCCAAGGTGTGGGCCTTCCTGGGCGACGGCGAGACCGACGAGCCGGAGGCGCTGGGCGCCATCACGCTGGCCTCGCGCGAGGAACTCGACAACCTGATCTTTGTCGTCAACTGCAACCTGCAACGCCTGGACGGCCCGGTCCGCGGCAACGGCAAGATCATCCAGGAGCTGGAAGCCGCCTTCCGCGGCGCCGGCTGGAACGTCATCAAG
>Ga0073934_10001900_pt1 | contig 46815 bp, 47 predicted proteins | sample LarsenN4metaG_FD_76834 | JGI IMG/M metagenome (GOLD analysis project Ga0073934, IMG submission 76834) | Hot spring sediment bacterial and archeal communities from British Columbia, Canada, to study Microbial Dark Matter (Phase II) - Larsen... ...
ACACTTTTACAGTCAAACCGCGCTGGCCGATCTGCTCGGCATCCCCGCGCATGCGATTTATGATAATCGTCTCTATCGGGCTCCGGACAAAGTGCTGGCACAAAAGGAGCAATTACAAAAACATTTGAAGAATGAAACAGTACAGCTCAATTGGTCGAAGCTCGAAAAACAACTCACCTGGGCAAACTTGAGTGAAGGCTGTTATGTCTTGCGCAGCAACGTGAAAGTCTGGACGGCGGAAGAATTATGGAAAGCATACATTCAACTCACCGACGCCGAAGAAGCGTTTCGTATCTACAAGGATGATCTCGGACTGCGTCCGGTCTGGCATCAAAAAGAAAATCGTGTGAAAGCGCATATTCTGATCTGCTTTCTGGCGTACGTTTTATGGAAGTGCTTCGGCCAAATGTGCAAACAAGCTGGTTTGGGCGACGAACCACGCAAAGTCATTCAAAAAATCAAAAAGCTCCAACATCAGAATTTGTAGTGAAGGCTTTTTAAAACTTTTTCTGTAAAAGTACTGAATTTAGCTTAGTCAACTGTCGAACTTGGGTTAATTAATCGCGGGAATTTACAGAGAGCCGGCGTAGTTTATTGTAAAATGAAAAATTTGCATATTGTGACACCACTGTGGGAGTCACGCTCTCTCAGCGCGTCGATCGGCGCGCCGGTTTTTTTAAAAATGGAAGCCTTGCAGCCGATCGGTTCATTCAAGATCAGAGGCCTCGGCGCGGCTTGTCAAGCGAGCTGGGAAGCCGGTACGAGCCGTTTGGTCTGTGCTTCGGGAGGTAACGCCGGTTATGCCGTCGCGTATGCGGGCCAGCGGCTTGGCATGGCCGTTACCATTGTGGTTCCAAAGACCACTTCGGCTTGGATGCAAGATATTCTTCGTCGCGAAGGCGCTACCGTTGCCGTGCATGGCGATGCGTGGGACGATGCGCATGTTTTTGCCACGAAGCTGGCCGAGCAGGAAAACGCCGCTTATATCCATCCTTTTGATGATTCGATCATCTGGAAGGGGCATGCCTCCATCATTCACGAGATTGCCGAGGCCGGCATCAAGCCTGGCGCTGTCGTTGTGTCGGTCGGCGGCGGAGGACTGCTGTGCGGATTGTTGGAAGGACTACACCAAATCGGCTGGAAGGACGTGCCCGTTCTTGCGGTGGAGACCGAGGGCGCCGCTTCATTCGCCGCGTCGGTGCAAGCCGGACGTCTCATCACGCTTGACCGTATCACTTCACTTGCCACAACGCTTGGGGCGCGCACCGTTGCCGCCGAAGCGCTCGCTTGGACGCAGCGACATGAGATCATGCCTTGGGTTGTCACCGACAGCGCAGCGGTGAATGCTTGTGCGCGTTTCGCCGACGAGCATCGCGTGTTGGTCGAGCCGGCGTGCGGCGCGGCGCTCGCCTCGGTGTATGGCCGTGCCGAACCGTTGGCAGGTCTCGCGCCGATTGTGGTCATCGTCTGTGGCGGCGCGGGTGCGAGCCTCAAACTTTTGGAGGAGTGGAAGAAAAAATCAAACCTGCCGCAAAGGCGCCGACAATAGCGGCGAGGCCGACGGCATTAGCGAGATACGATAACAGAAAAGCGAAGAGCAGTGCGGAAATTAGCATTACGCCGGCGGTGCGCAATCGCGCCAACTGCTTCATGATTTTGGGAACGAGGTAAACGCCAATCGCCAGCGAGCCGCCGAGAAAAAGAATCGCAACACCGATAAGCCGCAGCAACGAGCCAACTTCCATCGGCTGCCCCGTTTCGGCAGCGGCAATAATGCCGGAAACCACCGGCAAAAACGGCCCATCTCAAAAAGTTTTTCGCATCATGGCCGGCTCATCGTAATCTCGCGCGGCCATCGCGTTGCCGTTGGCTGAGTGGTCGCGCAAATAAACGGTTCGGATCGGAAACGGAATTTCGATGCCTTCCTGGCGAAAACGCTTGAGGATGCGCTTGCGCAATTCGTGCTGCGCGAAATATTGATCGACAAATTCCGCCACCTGGCAGATGAGCGTGAAGTTCAGTGACGAGTCGCCGAAGCCGGGGATGAAACGCACGAAGGGCGCCGGCTCCGCCAGCAAGCCGGGAATGTCCTGCGCGCCTTTTTTGGCTTCCTCAATCAGAATGCGCTCGACTTCTTCGGGATCGCTGTCGTAACTGACGCCGATCGGGATGAGCAGCGACATGCGTTTTTCGGGGAAATAATAATTGATGACGATGGCTTGCGCCAATTTGGCGTTGGGCACGATGATCAAATTATTCTGCAAGGCGCGGATGGTGGTGCTGCGCCAGGTGATATCGGTCACGTAACCTTCTTCACCGCTGTCGAGCTTGATGTAATCGCCGGGGCGGACGTTGCCGGAAAGGCTGATGTAGAATCCGGCAAACAAATTCGATAACGTATCTTGCAGCGCCAGGGCCACGGCCAAACCGCCGACGCCCAAGGCGGTGAGAATCGGCGTGATCGAGACGCCAAGCAGATTGAGCAAAATCAACATGCCGATGATGATAACGCCGATGCGCGCCAAATTCTGCGTGAGGCTGGTGACCGGCAGCGCGCCTCGAATTTCGCCGCCATATTTTTTGACCAAGCTGCCGGCCAGGCGCGCGGCGACAATCGTCAACGAAACGACCCACAAAATAAGCAAGCTCTTGCCGATCAGGCCGGTGGCGCGGTCGGACAACTCGGAGAATTGTGTGGCGAGATGCAAACCCAATATGAGCAGCCAAATCATGGACGGGCCGCTGAACGCTTGAATGAGAATATCATCTACGCGCGTTTTCGTTTTTTCCGTCCCGCGGCGCAGGGCGCGGAGCAACAGGCGTTTGGCGATCCAGCCCACGATCAAGGTAACCACCAACACGCCGAGTGGGAGCGCGAACTTCACCCAATCGAATTGAAAAAAATCGTTCATGGCGTCCATTATGATAATCTCCTCCTAATTCAATGAAACCGTTTTCAAAATTTGCCGGCGGCTTTTTTCATTTTCGCGTCAACGACGCCAAATCCTTTTTGGCCGTTTCATTTTTGGGATCGAGCCGCAACACGACGCGATATTCGGCGATGGCTTCTTCGAGCCTGCCGGACAGCGCATAAGTTTGGGCGCGCCAGAGCCGCGTTTGCGGATCGTTGTCAACGAACCGGATCGAAGCGTTTAACGCTTCCAAGGCTTCGGGGTATTTTTTCTCCAGCAAGAAGGCCAGGCCGATCAGACCGTGCGCTTCGGCCAGCTCGGCTTTGGAAATCGTGGTGTCTTTTTTTGCCAGGGCGACAACGGTTTCGCATTCGCTGCGGGCCTGGGCGAAGGAGTCGATTTGGGTGAAACTGCGTGCCAGATAAAGATGGCCTTTGACGTAGTCGGGCTTTAACCGCACCGCGCGCCGCAGCGCCACACGCGACAACTCCCATTTGTTCAACGCCATTTGGCAAAGCGCGTAATTGATGTAGGCGCTGACGGCGGTCGAATCGAGCTTGAATCTCTTTTCGAATGCGGCCGCGGATTTTTCAAATTGCCGCTGGCGCATATAGATGACGCCGAGGTCGCCGTGCACACCGGCATCGTTCGGATCGATCCGCGCGACTTCCTCCAAAGTGCCCAACGCCAGCGAATCGCGCTTGGTTTCGACATAGGCCTGGCCGAGGCGCTTGAGATCATCCACCGTCAAGGCTTCTTTTTGGCTGAACTGTTGATAGGTCGCAATGGCTTGATCGTATTCGCGCTGCTCGAATTGCGCGTGCGCGAGCATTTTGAGCGCGTTGATCGAATTGGGCTCGAATTTCAAAACCTGCTGCGCCGCCGCCGGCACCTCGCCGTATTGCTTGCTGGAATAGAGCGCCTCCAAATACATCGCCCACGCTTCACGCGAATCCGGATTCCGCCGGACATAAGTTTGAAAATGCGCGGCAGCGTTGGCATATTGTTTCGCGGCAAAATAAAGCTTCGCCAGCTCGAACAACGCCGCGTGGTTCGTCGTATCGAGGCTGGCGGTCTTCTGCAGAGCGCGCGCCGCTTCGTTGTAGCGGCGCTGCAAAAAATACGCTTTGGCCAGCTTGTACTGCAACTCGGCTCGACCGGAATCCATCGCGGCGGCCTGCTCGTATTGCAAAATGCCCACGCCGGCGGCCCCGGGTTGTTTCATATAAATATCTCCCAGCGCTTCGTGAATCGCCGGGTTGTTCGGCTCTAAAAGTTTGGCGCTGGACAAGACGATAACGGCCCGGTCCAATGAGTCGCTGACGGCCAGCGTATTGCCCAGCAACAACAACAAAGCGGTGCTCTTCTTGTCGTATTTGATGCCGGTTTGCAATCGTTCTATGGCCGCTCCCGAATTTTTGCGCGACAGATGGGCTTTGGCCGAAAGCAGGTAGCCCGAGGCGAGTTTTTTATCCAAAGTAAGAATTTTTTCAGCGGCAAAATCAGCCGAATCCGGCTTACCGCTTTGAAGATAGGCTTCGCCCAGCCAAAACCAGGCTTCGGCATTTTTCGGGGATTTGGCCACAGCCGTTTGCAGCACGACGAGCGCTTTTTGAATTTGGCCTTGTTGCAGAAACGTTCTGCCGGCACCAAGCTCAGGTTGGGCGAACGCGCGCGTGAACGTCGCGATCGCCAGAACAATCACCACGGTCTTTGCGAATCTCATAATAATATTCCATGCCTCCGGTTAAGTCTCAAGTATCTCGATAGTTCAAAAAAAGTTTTTTTGATGGTTTTCACGTGGAATTTTTTCAAGCTCTACGGTTTTTTCCTTCACAATTTTTTTGCAGCCAACGCTGTCGCATTGCTAACTTGTAATTTACTGATGACGGTGGCTTTGCGCAAGAGAAAATTCAAACGATTCTTTTTTCTTTTCTAAAATCAAGGCGCAGATTTTTAAAATCTCTTGGAAAGCAAAGGTAGCTTGCAAGATGAAAAGAAGGGATGTCGACCGGTGTTCACCATACGAGAAAAAACCTTTGACATTCATGGACAGGATGATTATCTTTATTGGTCTATTTAGGAGACCGTATGTCCCTACAGCGCGAAGCCATTGCGCCCCACGATATCGTTTTGGTTCATATTGATAACAAGCCGGCCTTTTTCGCGCGCGTCGAGCGTATTGATCCGGATTATAAGCGAAGTTGGTGGCATGTCAAATTGTTCGTTCTTGCCCTGCCGATGCAAGTGATCACCTGGATTATCGACGATGAGCAGATTCGCGGCGCGGATTTCACCATGGGCGGCGTGCCGGTACGCGTCGAAAAAGTCACCCCACCCGTAGAAACGTCTGCCCAAGAGCCGGAAGCGGAAACTTCGCGCCAGACGCCTCCTCAGGAGCCGCAGAAGCAGGCGCGTATTCTTTCCCTGACGCCGAAACATCCAAGCGAGGAGAGCGAGTCGTTTACGCCGGCCGGCTAAAAATTTTGGCAGGCCGTTGAGAATAATTCAAATGAGGTTTGAAAAAACGAAAGGCAAAGGAGGAGACAAAAAGATCGGCTGCTTTTAGAGGACGATTGGCAGGGCGGCAGCCGAACAATGAAAACGAGAAATCAAATTCTGGTTTCTCGGGAGGAGAAGAGTATGCGAGCATCTGGTTTTGTGCTATCCGGCCTGATCACGTTGACCTCGGCCGCGCTGATTTATCATCGCGCCCAGCCCTCTGTCAAAACACAGATGGTGCAATACAAGAGCGGCGATGAAATCGTCAGCGGATTTTTGACCTTGCCGGAAGGCAAAGGGCCGTTTCCGGCGATTATCGTGATTCACGAATGGTGGGGATTGAATGAGTGGGTGAAGGAGAATGCCAAAAAGTTTGCCGATGATGGATACATGACGTTGGCCATTGACCTGTATCGCGGCCAAGTCGCCACGGATCAGGAGGCGGCGCACGAGTTGATGCGCGGCCTGCCCGAAGATCGCGCGACGAGAGATTTACAGGCGGCGTTCGCGTATCTTGTTTCGCGCCAAGACGTGCAGCACGACAAAATCGGCAGCCTGGGGTGGTGTCTCGGCGGCGGGTACTCATTGCAAGCGGCGCTGAGTATTCCGGAGCTTGCCGCCTGCGTCATCAACTATGGCCGTTTGGTGACGGACGGCGAACTGATCGACAAAATCAACGCCCCGATCCTCGGCATTTTCGGCGGCAAAGATCGCGGCATTCCGGTGAAAGACATCGAGGCCTTCAAAGCGGCATGTAACAAGGCCGGCAAGAACATTTCCGTGCAGATTTACCCGCGCTCCGGCTACGATTTTATGAATGAAACGAATGCGAAGGGTTACAACGCGAAGGACGCCCAAAATGCGTGGGAAAAAACCTTCGCTTTTCTCAAGAAAAATTTGAAGAAGTAAACGGCGCCGTGTTGTTTGACGCCGCGTTCAAGTCACGAAAAAAAAGCAGACGGGCTTGCAACTCTTTCGGGTGCGAGCCTGTCTTGTTTTTTTGCGCTTATTATGGCAAAACGCCCAACCTTTCACCGCTTTGAGGCGTATGACGCCACGTTGCCGCTGCGTCTGATGACGATGAAGTTTTTTAAAAAGACTGATGAAAGTTTTTTTGCAGCGTTACGGTTTGTTGATAGCTTGGGCGGGGTTATTATTTGGCGTGTCGTCGATCCCGGATTTGCAATTCCCGGTGAGGGTTTTTAGCTGGGATGACAAAATTCAGCACGCCTTGGCCTACGCGCCTCTGGGCTGGCTGTTTCTGCGGGCCATTGCTTGGGAAAAAAACTTCAACCGCCGCGCTTTGTGGCTGGTCATTTTGATCGGCGCGCTGTACGGCGCAACGGATGAAATGCATCAACATTTTGTTCCGGGGCGGACGGCGGATTGGACGGATTGGCTGGCTGATACGATCGGGGTGGCGTTGGGCGCCTGGTTGTTTTATCGTTGGCGTCGGCAATTCACACCACGCCCTCAAAACAAGCTCCAAGAAAAGTTGAAGAAAAGTGTCTCAAGTTGATCTGGTTTGATTTCAGCTTAACGGCACTTTCCCGCAGGTTTTTTGCCGGTGAAATTTCCGGATTGGCTTGCTGCCGAATCAATGTGGGTTGGCACGGCGGTCACCGCAAGCAGCAAAATTACCAGAACCGCCTGACGCCAACGGCGATGCAGCATCCGCACGAGGGGAATGAATGAAGACGGAAACGGCGCTTTCCAAAAAATCACCGCGCCCGCCAGCAGGATGGCAATAATCGTAGAATCCATACTAAATTCCTACAACCCTTCTGCACCCATTTGGGCGACAATTTCCCTTTCTGTTTCTGTTATATAGACACCGGCAATTCACAAAAGGTTGCATTGAAAAAATAGAGAGAAGAAAATGCGCGCAAAAATTGTGATCCTTTCATGCTTGTTATGGGCGACGGCCGCGCCGGCGCAAAATTTTACCGGCGGCCGTGACCGGCTGATCGTCGGCGGGCACGCCAGTGTTTTTCGCATCAGCTACGACGGCTTCAGCCGCATCTACAATGAGCGCAGCGGATTGGTCCTCGGCGCCACCGGCTTGCTCAAAATTCGCCCGCCTTATTATGCGACGGTCAAATGTCATCAGTTCGACAAAGAGACGAACGTCACCAACAATAATGTTTTGCAGAGGCAAAAATGGGAGGAGAATTGGTATAACCTCGGGGTGCGTTATGTTTCTTACGGCGAGCGCCGCCTGGTGAACCATTTCGGTTTTGGTTTCGCTTTTTTCAAGATCAACGAAATCGGCCCGGTGAGCGTGTTCGGGCGCCAGCCCGGCAAAGTCAGCGCCAGCGGTTTTTTTCTCGACGGCGGCATGGAATATCGTTTTGTCAAATATGCCTCGTTCGCGTTTGAAATCGAAATTACCTCCGCGGGCATTGAAGGAAAAAGCGGCTTTGAGGGCTCGAGCGTGGGAGGGTTTCTCTTTAGTCTCGGCTTGAACTTGTTTGTCTTATAAGAAGGTATAGCTCAAACCAATGGCCAGGGTTTCCTTCGCTTGAATCTTTCCGCGCCGCACCGGCGGCTCTTTGATCAATTGCATGTTGAAATTCACCGTAATTAAAATCAATACGTAATGGCGCGCGGCAGTTTTTTGGCTTGCTTAATCCAGTTGCTGACCTGCGTCTGGTTGGGCAATTTGCGAACCAGCCTTTTTTCCTCGTTCGCCGCGACCAAATGTTTGTGCAAATTCTCGGCGTTGCGCTGCGCCAATTCGGCAACGGTGTCAACGCCGGCAGCTTCCAATAATTCGGCGTATTGCCCGCCAACGCCTTTAATGCGCGACAGGTCGGCGTGGTTGATCCAGCGCAGGATCAAAGACTCGGCAATTCCCGACCGCGCCGCGATCTCCTTGCGTCCCGGCGGCGTCGCGCCCTTTTCCAACAATGCCTGCGTCGACTTGATGCCGGCCTCTTGCAGCTTGTTTTCGTAGGCCTCGCCGACGCCTTCGATTTTCAATAAATTCATCATGTTTTCCTCGCCTCCATGCAATCGAACAGAAAAAAGGCTCGGCAAAAAAATGCCGAGCCTGAAATCCTCCGGAGATCAGAGCTCGAATCTCCAAATTTGCGTCGTGATCAAGTCGTGGTTTTGTTGGAAATCTTGAGTTTTTGGCCGACTTTGATCAAGTCCGGATACGATTTGATTTTGTTCCACAACTGATCCTTGTCATATTGATAAGCCGCCGTGCCTTTGACGTGGAGTTTGCCGCCGGCTTCCTGCACGTCGCCGTTTTTGACTTGCAGCTTGACGCCGAGGTCGAGCAGGTCCTTGTACTTTTCTTTTAACATCATCCGTTCTCCTTTCAGTTGATATGATAAAACATGGCAGAATAAAAATTGTTCTTTGCCAAAGCAAGCTTCATCAAAAAACCTCTTTTTAATATAATTGCAAAAATCAAAAAAACAAAATTTTTGAAAGAAAATTCGCCGCCTGCACGCCGGATTCGCCCAGCAGACCGCCGAGACGAGGATCGGGATTTTGGTGCTTGACTGTTACAAAGATTGATAAAAAATTCATTTCCCTCCGTTACTTGCCCGAAGACAAGGCTTTCTTTTTGTTGATCACGCGATAGATCCACAAAATTAAAATTGCGCCGGCGGTCGCGCCGATAAAACGCGCCGATTCGCCTTCGCCGTACAATCCGACAAATTGCCCGAGAAAGGTTGCTACCAGCGCGCCGCCAATGCCCAAAAGGATGGTGACAATGATGCCGCCGGGGTCTTTGCCCGGCATGATGAGTTTGGCCAGCACCCCGGCAGCCAGGCCGATCAAAATCGTGTAAAGCATGGTCTTTTCTCCTTCTATAAGATAATTTATAAGGTGAACGGATGGTTATTTTAAAACAACGGCGCAATGCCCGCAGCGTTTGGCATTGAGCGGAATCGTCATCAGGCATTCCGGACACTCTTTAGTGGTCGGTTCGACCGGCGGCGTTTCTTCCTTTCTCTTGAGGCGATTGATCCCGCGAATCATGACGAAAATCGCAAAGGCAACAATCAAAAAATTGATGACGGCATTGATGAAAACGCCGTATTTGAGGTTGACCGCCGGCGTATTTTCAACCGCCTGCTTCAGCGTGATCATCTTGTCGCTGAAATCAACGCCGCCGGTCAACAGGCCGAGCGGCGGCATCATCACGTCATTCACGAACGAGCCGACGATCTGTCCAAAGGCGCCGCCGATAATGACGCCGATGGCCAGATCGATTACATTGCCGCGCATGGCAAATTCTTTGAACTCTTTCATCATCGACATGGTTTTACCCTTCCTTCCTTTTTGAATATGAGTCGCTATGAGCACGCATGGTTTTTGCCTTTCTCTACGTTGCCCGGCGGGCGTAACCTTTGCGTCTCGCATGAAAACTTTTGCTTTTTACTCCCGAGCTGACTTGGCCTTCGCTTTCTCGATTTTTTTTCTCGCCTCGTCGGCGCTTTTGTGTTTCGGAAATTTGTCGAGAATAATGTTATAATAGTCGACGGCGCGTTGGTAGTCGCGCAGCTTGTCTTCGCAAAGCGCCCCGGCTTTTAAAATCAAATCCGGCGCCTTCTCATAATATGGAAAGGCTTCGACGATTTTGGCATACTGCTCGGCGGCTTTGTTGTAATCCGCGAGTTTGTCTTTATAAACATCACCAATTTTTTCAAAAGCCGCTACTGCCCGTTTATCGGTTCTGTGCTTGTCGACAATCTCCTGATAGGCCGCAATGGCCTCGCCATAATTTTTAAGGCGATCGGTGTTGATTTCGGCAATCGCCCACAACGCCTCCACCACTTTTGCGCTGTCCGAGCCGGCATCGGCAACTTTGCGGTAATCGGCAATCGCGCCGGTGTAATCCTTGGTCTTTTCTTTTTTGATTTCGCCAATCTTAAAAATCGCCGCCGTTGCATATTCGTTTTCAGGATGCTTGACAGCCATGTCGCTCAAAACCTGTATTGCCGTTTTGTGGTCGCCCAAGTCTTTTGACAGGATCACGCCGCGGCTGTAGCGCGCGTAGGGCAACAGCGGACTTTCCTCGCAACAATACTCCAATCGCAAGTAGCTCGCCTCGGCCTCTCGCTTGTCGCCTTTTTTGGCATAAAGCTCGGCGATGGTTTTAAAAACCGAATCCTGGCGCGTATCTTCAGGGAATAAGGCCAAAAATTTTTTGGCATCACTTAAAATAACGGCATAAGCCTCGGCATGGTCAAGCCCCATCGCCAAATTTAAATAGTGAAAATATCGATCCGCCGGATTTTGCCCGGCGGCAGCGCCGTCGAGGAGAGGCAACAGCCCGGCGCGCTTGTCTTTAAAAACACTCTCGGTGGAAATCATCTTGCGCGCCTCATTCGCCGACTCTTGCTGCCACGGACTGCCGGGGTGAAGATAAATCGTTTTCAAAAAAACCGCCACCGCCTTCTGTTTGTCGCCTTTTTCCTGATAAACCTTGGCAATCAAATATTGCGCCTCCGCGGTTTTTTCGCCGTCCGGGAATTGCGCCACGTACTGATTCAATTCGCCAAGCAAAAACTCGTAAAGATTTTTATCGTGACGATTGTAAAGATCTTGCAGATAGGCAAACAACTTGTCGGGATTTTCACGCGCCCGGGCTTGGACAACAAGAAGCGGCAAAATGACGAGCACGAAAAAGTATAGGCGGGTCATCATCGTTTCCTCCTGATTTTATTGATTGTAAAGCTTTGCCAAATCAATTCGGCGAAGATAATGGCTCTTTTGCGGCCATGACAAAAAATATATAATTAGATTTTGCCAAAAGCAAGGGCTTTGTCATCGCGCCGGTCATTGACGCGATGATAAAATTTTTTGATGATGAAATTTTTTCTTGCTTTTTAGTGTTATCTCTTGCAAATTGAGTATAACCCAATTCGGCAATATTTCGTCACGTTTCTTAAAATTGTCATGTACAAGCCGTTTTATAAAAGTCTCGTTGTCACCTTTCTCGTACTGACCGGCTTGATGCAGGGTTGGCCGCTGTTGGTTACAGCAACTTGCAGCATGCCCGCGCCGCAGATGATGAGCCAGAACGGAGATTGTTGCTGTTGCAATAATCCTCAGAACTCGCGGTCACCGGCATTTTTATCCTGCGACCCTGGCAAAAGGTTGGTTGGTATTCTTGCCACGGATTTGTCATTGCTTCCCGGCAATGACAAGACCGGCAAGTCTTTGCTGCAACCTTTGACGGTTGAATCTGTTATCAATCTTCCCGCCCCATTCGTTTCTTCATTGCGTCGCGGTTTTGACGACAATGAATCGATCTTGCCTCACACCATTGCAACACCTCTTTATCTCTTCGACCGCACGTTTCGCATCTGATATTCCCCTTCCTCACGCGCTAAAGACTCATCAATTTAGAAGCGAGTTGATCTTGGCGCTCCAGTGATCATTTATCTCATTAAAAACATTTTTTGAACCAAGGGCTTCCGGCTGTTCGAAGATCTGCAAAAGGCTGTACAATATTCGACAACGCTTCGAAGAATATTCTACAAACCCTTGCTGCCCGCACAAGCTGGTGAGGTTCTGCATCCGGACAACCTATTGAAAATAATGGCAGGATGACCTTCAACAAAGGTTGGTATTGGCTTTGCGAATGACAAGCCCCAAGTTGTCAGAACTTTAAAAAAAGATGATGAAAGGTTTCAATACAGAGAAAGGTTATGCAATTCAAGAATTTCAAAATTGAGGAGGAAATCGCCTTGCGAATTCTATTTGCTCTTCTGCTTGCCGCTGCGAGTTTAACCCCGCAAAGCGGGGCGCAAACGCGATCCGTTGATTCAGCGAATGGCGCGACCCTTCGTCTCCGCGACCTGCTGCGCGAAGCGCGCGAGCGCAATCCGGAAATTCTTGCCGCCGAGAAAAGACGGCAGGCGGCGCAGGCGCGCATTAAACCGGCCGGCACGTATGCCGATCCGCAAATTGCTTTTCAAACGATGTATGCGCCCTATCCGCTCACCAATGCTTTCAATGGCGAGCGCATCTTTACCATCTCGCAGATGTTTGAATTTCCTGGCAAGCTTGGGCTGATGTCCGGCATGGCGCGCAAAGAAGCGGAGGCCATCGGCGCGGATGTGGAGACCACCAAACTGCGCGTGTTGAGAGAAGTGAAGACAACGTACTTTATGCTCTATCGCGTGGATCGCGAATTGGAGATCAATGCCGCGAACCGCCGGTTGATGAAGCAATTCATCGAGATCGCCAACGTCAAGTACGCCACCGGCATGGGATTGCAGCCGGACATTATCAAAGCGCAGGTGGAATTTTCGATGCTGGTGAATGACAGTCTGATGCTGGCGCAGGAGCGCGGCTCAGCGGCGGCGATGCTCAATTCTCTGCTCAATCGCCCGCGCGAAACGCCGGTGCCGCTCACGACGGAATTTTTTGATCCGCAGCAATTCAAATTTTCATTGGATTCGCTCGCGCAGACAGCTTACACGCAGCGTCCCGAGCTTCGCAACATGCAGTCGATGGCGGAGATGTATCAGCTTTCGGCGCGACTGGCGCGCAAAGAATATATTCCGAATTTCATGCTCAGCTTTTCGACGCGCCGCATGCCGGACCGGATGAACAACTGGGACGGCATGATCTCGCTCAATCTCCCGATTTATTTTTGGCGCAAACAGACGCCGCGCGTGCAGGAAGCAGAAGCCAATTTCGGCATGGCAAACGCCAATCTGCAAGCCATGCGCAACATGGTGCGCTTTGAAGTGGAAAGCGCGTTCTTGAAAGTCGAGCAGGCCGCTCGCAGCGTGCGCATTTTTGAAAACACCATCGTGCCGCAGGCCGAGCAATCGCTGCTCGCCAGCCGCGCCGCGTATGAAACCAACAAGGTGGATTTTCTCATGCTGCTCGACAGCCAGCGCGTGCTGCGAGATATGCGACTGGCATATTATCAGGGCCTCGCCGAGTTCGGCGCGCGTTTGTCCGAGCTTGAAAGAGTTGTCGGCGCAGAGTTGACCAAGTAGTCCTGCCCCCTTGTGGGGCACTTTTGATAATCCGAACTTGTTGTCTTCGGCAGCCGCCCACAAGGGGCGGGGACTACGAACGAATACTTGAATTCATAAATATTAAAAGAGTTTTATAGAGGAGCACAGCGTCATGAAAAAAACGATCATTACTGCTCTCATCAGTATCGCGCTCGGATTGATCGCCGGTTGGTTTTTCTTTCGACCGGCTCAAGAAAGTGGCACGACGTCGGAGCGCAAGATTCTCTACTACATCGATCCGATGCATCCAGCATACAAGTCGGACAAGCCAGGCACAGCGCCCGACTGCGGCATGGATTTGGTGCCGGTGTATGCGGATGAGAAAGAAAGTACGACGGACGGTTCTGCTATTCCACCTGGCGCAGTGAAAATTAGCGCGGAGAAGCAGCAGCTCATCGGCGTGCAAACCGGCTTTGTGGAGTCGCGCGATGTCCAAAAAGCGATTCGCACCGTCGGGCAGATCGCTTACGCCGAGCCGAGGCTGGCTTACGTCACCACCAAATTTGAAGGCTACATCGAAGACCTGTTCGTCGATTACACCGGCAAGCTCGTCGAAAAAGGCCGGCCGCTTTTCTCCGTGTACAGTCCGGAGCTGGTCTCAACGCAGGAAGAATATCTTTTAGCGCTCAGGGCACAGAAGTCGCTGGAGCAGAGCACCATCGGTGAGGTGACCGCGAGCGCCAACACGCTGTTGGAATCGGCCAAGTGGCGGCTTCGTCTGTGGGATATCTCGGATAAGCAAATTGCGGAACTGGAACGCGCCGGCAAGATCACCAAGACCTTGAATATTTATTCGCCCATTCGCGGTTACGTGGTGGAGAAAATGGCGCTGGCCGGTTTGAAGGTGATGCCTGGAATGAATCTCTATCAAATCGCTGATCTCTCCACCGTCTGGGTTTTGGCGGATGTTTACGAATACGAAATTCCCAGCATCAAGATCGGACAGGAAGCGACCATCACACTTTCGTACTATCCTGGCGAGGTTTTCAAAGGCCGCGTTACTTATATCTATCCGTACCTCACGGCGGACACGCGCACGGTGAAAGTGCGTGTGGAATTAGCAAATTCCGGCGAGAAGCTCAAGCCGCAGATGTACGCGAATGTGGAGCTACAAAGCGGCTATGGTAAACAATTGACCGTGCCGGAGGAAGCGGTGCTGGATGCGGGCAATGAGCAGATCGTTTTTGTGGCGCATGAAGGCGGTTACTTTGAGCCGCGCCAGGTGGAGTTGGGTGCGAAAGCGCAAGATCGTTACATCGTTCTCAGCGGCCTCAGCGAAGGCGAAAAGGTCGTGACTTCCGGCAACTTTCTGATTGACTCCGAGAGCCGCTTGAAATCGGCGTTAAGCGGGATGGCGGGCATGGGTCACGGTGGCGGCGAAAAGAAAGAGTCAAGCCAACAACAGCCGCAAGCTCCGGACAGCAGCCACGCCAAGCATTCACAGCATAAACATTGAACTCAAGATTTGGCATGACATATTAGTAGATTGAATGTTGAACGGAGCAGACAACCATGATTAACACAATAATAGAATATTGCGCACACAATAAATTCCTGGTGTTTCTGTTCATCGGCATGGCGGTGTTTGCGGGCCTCTATGCGATGAACAACATCAGGCTCGATGCGATTCCCGATCTGTCGGACACGCAGGTGATCATCTACTCACGCTGGGATCGCAGTCCGGACATCATGGAAGATCAGGTCACCTATCCCATCATTCGGGCTTTGCTGGGCGCGCCGCGCGTGAAAGATATTCGCGGCTTCTCGGACTTCGGCTATTCCTACGTTTACGCGATCTTTGAAGATGGCACGGACATCTACTGGGCGCGCTCGCGGACGCTGGAGTATTTGAACAGCATCCTGCCGCGATTGCCGCAAGGTGTGCAAGTGGAACTGGCGAAAGATGCAACCGCCGTCGGCTGGGTCTTTCAGTATGCGCTGGTGGACACCACCGGCAAACACAATCTCGCCGATCTGCGCACGCTGCAAGATTGGTACTTGCGCTACGAAATTCAATCCATCCCTGGCGTGGCGGAAGTCGCGCCGGTAGGCGGTTTTGTGCGACAGTATCAAGTGAACCTCGACCCGAACGCGCTGCTGGCTTACAAGATGCCGTTAGAAAAAGTCGTCGAAGCAATCCGCGACGGCAACAACGATGTTGGCGGACGCCTTGTGGAATTCACCGGTCGCGAGTACATGGTGCGCGGTCGCGGCTATATCCGCTCGCTGGAAGATGTCGAAAACATCGTCGTCGGCAACAATATGGAAACCGGCACGCCCATCCTGATCAAGCATCTCGGCAAAGTCGTGTTGGGATCGGATATTCGCCGGGGCGTTGCCGAGTTGGATGGCCAGGGCGAGACCGTCGGCGCGGTGGTGATCATGCGCTTCGGCGAGAACGCCATGAAAGTCATCGAGCGCGTGCGGGAGAAATTGGCCGACTTTGAGCCGAGCTTGCCGCAAGGCGTGAAGATCGTCACGACGTATGATCGCGCCGAGCTGATCGAGCGTTCGATTGAAAACCTCAAAAGCACACTCATCGAAGAACTGATTATCGTGAGCTTGGTGATACTCATTTTTCTCTGGCACGTTCCCAGTGCCCTCATTCCGATTATCACCATACCCGTTGCCATCATCATCTCCTTCATCCCGATGTATGGAATGGGCATCACGGCCAACATCATGTCGCTGGGTGGCATCGCCATTGCCATCGGCGCGATGGTGGATGCCGCGATTGTCGTGGTTGAACAAACGCACAAGAAACTCGAGCATTGGGATTTGGAAGGGCGACCTGGTGATTTCAAAGACGTGGTAATTAGCGCTGTCAAAGAAGTCGGCGGGCCGAGCTTCTTCGCACTGCTGGTGATTGCCGTCTCGTTCATGCCGGTCTTCTCGCTGGAAGCGCAGGAGGGCCGGCTCTTCAAACCGCTGGCATTCACCAAGAACTTCTCAATGATAATTGCAGCGCTGCTGGCGATCACGCTCGATCCGGCGGTTCGACTGCTCTTCACGCACGTGAAGGAGTATAACTTCCGTCCGCGCTGGTTGTGCCGAATCACCAATGCCGTGCTCGTCGGCAAAATTCATAGCGAAGAAAATCATCCGATCAGCCGCCCGCTCATGCGCATTTATCAGCCGGTCGTGGAATTTGTTCTGTGCCATCAATGGGCGACGATCATCGGCGCAGTGATCGTCGTGTTGCTGACCATCCCAATCTTCAACAAGTTGGGATCAGAGTTCATGCCGCCGCTGGATGAAGGCGCGCTGCTTTACATGCCGACGACGCTGCCAGGTATCTCCGTCACCGAAGCGCAAAAGCTTTTGCAAGTGCAGGATAAAATTCTGAAAACTTTTCCGGAAGTGGAGCGCGTCTTTGGCAAAGCCGGACGCGCGGAAACCGCGACCGATCCCGCGCCCTTCTCGATGATGGAAACCGTGGTGGTGCTCAAACCTCATGAGCAATGGCCGAAGAAACCACGCTGGTATTCAAGCTGGGCGCCGGAGTGGATGCAAGGCATGCTGCGGCGCGCGTGGCCTGACCATAAGAGCACACAAGAGCTGATCTATGGCCCCGGCGGAATGAACGAGGCGTTGCAGCTTCCCGGCCAAGTCAACGCTTGGACCATGCCCATCAAAAACCGCATCGACATGCTGGCGACGGGTATCCGAACACCTGTCGGGGTCAAAATCCTGGGTCCCGACTTGCAGAAGATTCAAGAGCTCGGCCAACACGTCGAGATGGCCCTGAAAGATGTGCCCGGCACGACGAGCGTTTTTGCCGAGCGCACCGCCGGCGGCTATTTTCTTGACTTCGAGCTCAAGCGCGAAGAATTGGCCCGCTATGGACTCACGATTGGACAAGCCCAAATGGTCATCATGTCGGCGGTAGGCGGCGAAAATATCACTACCACCGTGGAGGGACGGGAACGTTATCCGGTCAACGTGCGCTACCTGCGCGACTATCGCAGCTCGGTGGACAAGCTCAGCCGCGTTTTGGTTCCGACCATGAACAATGGCGCGCAGATTCCGCTCACGCAACTCGCCGACATCAAGCTGTTGTCCGGCCCTGGCATGATTCGCGATGAAAATGGCCGTCTGAGCGGCTATGTTTATGTCGATGTTTCCGGACGCGATGTCGGTGGTTATGTGAAGGAGGCAAAGCAAGTCGTCCGCCAGAAAGTGCAACTGCCGCCAGGCTACACGCTGGTATGGAGCGGCCAATACGAATACATGCAGCGCGTGGCGGAAAGGCTGTTCGTCGTCGTGCCGATTACGCTTTTCATCATCTTCCTGCTGCTTTATTTCAACACGCGCTCAACGGCGAAAACGCTAATCATTTTTTTGGCTGTGCCCTTTTCAGCGGTCGGCGCGATTTGGTTTCTCTATCTGCTGGGCTACAACACCAGCATTGCGGTGTGGGTGGGATTGATTGCGCTCATGGGCGTCGATGCGGAGACCGGCGTGTTCATGCTGCTCTATCTTGATCTGGCGTACGAAGAGCGGCGCGCCAAAGGTTTGATGCAAACGAAGGAACACTTGCGCGAGGCAATTGTACACGGAGCGGTCAAACGACTGCGGCCGAAATTCATGACGGTGGCGGTGATGTTCATGGGATTGGTGCCCATCATGTGGTCAACCGGCGCCGGCGCGGATGTGATGAAACGCATCGCCGCGCCGATGATCGGCGGCATCTTCACTTCGTTTATCATGGAATTGGTGGTTTATCCGGCGATCTACGAAGTCTGGCGCTGGTATTTTCACGTGCGAAAAGAAGCGAAGTTGGCGCCGGTGACTGCGTAATTGTTATGTAGAAAAAGCAAAAACATTCATCCCGCAACCGCGGGACGAAGCCGCAGAGATTTCGCAAAGAAAACTTTGCGTCACCTTTGCGACTCTGCGTCTTTGCGTGCGCTTTTGCTTTTGATTGCGATACGTTAGTGATGATGAAATTCGCAAACTCCGTTAGGAGTGGAATGTTTATAGTCCGACGAAAATAAGAAACATTAGGAACTCCGTAGGAGTGGCATGTTTTGAGCGCCGCCAATTACGATGCCAGCAAATGACACCGAGGCCTTTACATTTCATTCCTAAAGGAGTTTCAAAAATATCAAAAATCCATGTCTATAAACATTTCATCCCTAACGGGATTTAGCGACGTGAACAACATTACAAAATTCGTCTACAGTAAAGCAAGTCGTGAGTCTGTAAATTACAAGTAGCATGCTCACTTGCCACTTGCTCAGTGAGGAAGTTATGATCAAGAAAAATTTTTGGCTCATCATTGTCGGTTTACTCGTCGTGGTGGCGGCCTTTGTTGTCTATTCGCGTATGCTCAGCAAAAACCAACATTGCCGGCTCTGCGCGGAAGAGATTCATCCTGGTATGGGTTATACCGTCATTTTAACGGACGGCGGCAAGCTGAAGACTTGCTGCCCCACGTGTGGCTTGCGATTTGAGGTGCACGATCCAACCAAAGTCGCTTCGGCCTCTGCCACCGACTACGCCACCGGCAAAATCATCGATGCCGCCAGCGCCTACTTTGTCGAAGGCAGCGATGTGCCCCACTGTGATCCGAATATGACGATGCGAAACGAGGTGGGCGATATCTACACGATGGACTGGCATCGCTGCTATCCGAGTCTGGTCGCCTTCAACTCGCGCGCAGCCGCCGAAGCTTTTCAAGCCCAGCACGGTGGCCGCGTTGTGACGCATGCTGAAGCGATGGATGCGATCAAAGCCTCGCAAGGCCCATGATGAGAAAAGCGGAACTGGCAAAATCGATCAATAGCATATTTGAAGAAGGTTGACTGCCATGTCCAAAACACCTCACATAAAAAATCGTCGATACGCCGCCAGGCTTGCCAGGCAGAAGCGAGAGCGTTTCCAGTTTTATCTCTTGTTGAGTGCAGGCATTATTATTGTCGTCGGTCTCGCGCTCTGGCTGGTTTTCCTGTCGTCACCAAAATCGCGAGCGCCTCTTCATCCCCGCACCATGGCGATTGCGACGCAGTTTCGTTGTGGCTGCGGGTCGTGTGACTTGGTTTTGTCGAAGTGTTCGCATGAACGATGCAGCGCGATTGAAGAGCTGCGCTTCATCTCCGACCTGTTGGCTTCCAATGCAGTCGAAACGCAGGTGGTGCAGCGTGTTCGCGAAATATATGGACAGTTTATCGACAAATGAAAAGATTTAAGCGCAGGCAGAAAAGGAGCGAATAAAAAATATGAAATCAACACGTAAACTTCACTTCGTTGTTGCATTGGCGTTGCTCATGTCGTTGGCATTTGAGCGGGCCTCGGCACAGAAGGCACTTGGTAAATTAGCCGGCACGGTCATTGACCAAGCCACGCGTGCGCCATTGGCAGGCGTAAATGTCATCGTCGTCGGCACCAAACTGGGAGCAGCCACCGATCTAAACGGACGTTTTGAAATTTTCAATCTTGCCGCCGCAAAATACAGCGTGCGCTTTTCGATGATGGGCTACAAAGAAAAAATTGTTGCCAATGTTGCCATCGCTCCGAACGCGACAAAAAAACTCGACGTTGCTTTGAAAGAGACCACGATTGAAATTGGCGAAGTCGTTGTCACGCCGAAACCGGAAAAGTACGACGCCACCGGCATCACCGCGCGATTGAGCAGGAAAACCGTGATCGAAGCGCCTGGCTCGGCGCAGGATATTTTCTGGGTGATTCAAACGCTGCCAGGCATTTCCTCCGACGGCGACAATTCCAAAATCTACGTGCGCGGCGGCAGTCCGGATGAAAATCTGGTTTTGCTCGATGGCGCTATCATTAAAAATCCATTTCACTTCGATCTCATGGGCGGCGGCTATTGGAGCATCTTCAATGCGCGGCTGGTGGAGGACGTGGAATTTTACGGCGGCGGCTTTCCGGCGCGCTTTGGCGACCGGCTCTCTTCGGTATTGAAAATTGAAAACCGCGCCGGCTCGCGTGAAGAATTCAAAGGCGAGGCATCTCTCAGCATGTCCGACGCCAATGTTGTCATGGAATTTCCATTGCCTCTGCGCGGCTCGACTTTGATCTCGCTGCGCCGCAGTTATTTTGACCTGCTGCTGAAATACACCGGCATGGCTGAAGGCGATTACACCGTCTATCCCTATTTCTTTGATGTGAATGCGAAAGCGGATTTTGAGATTTCAAAAAATCATAAACTCACGATCAGCGGACTGCGCTCGTGGGAAGAAATGGAGGGCGCTTTTGACCGGCCTCAAGCGCGCGGCATATTTACCTGGGACAGCAAAACCGAACTGGCCAGCGCGCGACTGCGCTCGATTTTGTCTCCCACGTTGTTTTCCGAATTTGTGGCGTACTGGAGTCGGGCGAGGCGCAGCAGTTTTCACCCTGGCGAAGGGATTGTTGGACGAGAACAAGTGACCGAAAGCGAAACGGCGCTCAAAGAAGACCTGTCGTGGATTCGCGCGCCGCACGAGCTGCACGTGGGCGCATGGCTGGTGGCGGGCAACGATGATGTGTTTCTCGATGTGCCCAAAGATATCGCCTATAATTTTCAGGAGCTCAACGTGCTCGCAAAAGGCCGCGCGGTGAAAACATCGTTTTATGCGGATGATAAATGGACGCTTTCGTCAAAATGGACGGTGGGCGCTGGTGTACGTGCGGATTATGTGACGAAGAGTAAAGAAGCCGTGATTGCGCCGCGACTCAACTTGGCGTATGCGTGGAATGATCACATGAGCGTGCTGTTTGACTACGGCTGGTTTTATCAATCACCCAAAGCGTATGAGCTTGGCGACAATCCCACGTTGCACTCCAAAAAAGCCGAGAGCTACGGCATCGGCATCAAACACCAAGTTGGCGACAAGGTGGTGGTGAGTCTGGAAACTTACAACAAAAAGTTGACGCGCATCGTGACCATCGACAGTCTTGGGAGATTTTCCAACGGCGGCTACGGCTTTGCGCGCGGGGCTGAGCTTTATATTCAACTCAAACCTTCGCAAGGTTTCTTTGGCTGGGTTTCTTATACTTACTCAATCGCAAAACGCAAAGAAGGCCGGCATTCGGCGCAACACGTGTTTGATTACGACCGGCCACAGCTTGTAAGTTTGGTTGTCAATTATGCACCGTCGTCGGATTGGCAAGTCGGACTGCGATTTCGTTACGGCAGCGGCAGGCCTTATACTCCGACACTCGGCGGTTGGTATGATTCGCAGCTCAACATCTGGCGGCCAGTCATTGGCGGAGAAAACGCCGATCGCTATCCGGTTTATAGTCGCCTCGATGTGCGCGTGACCCGACGATTCCAGCACAAAAATCATCAGCTCGACGCCTATCTGGAATTGTTGAACGCCTACAATCGCCAGAATGTGGTGCATTACATGTGGAACGAAAATTATTCTTCGCGCGAGACGTTTACGATCTTTCCGTTCTTGCCGGTGTTGGGATTTAGCGTCAAATTTTAAATGAAGAGATGTGAGTGAGGAAAGCCATGACCAAGAAAATTTTTCTGTTTATGCCACCGACTACGCAACCGGCAAGACTCTCGATGCTGCTCGAGCTTTTTACGTCGAAGGCAGCGACGTGCACCATTGTGATCCCCAGCGGGTGATGCGCAACGAGGTAGGCGGTGTTTACACGATGGATTGGCACCGATGTGATCCGAGCCTCGTTGCTTTCGGCTCACGAGAAGCCGCTGCTGCCTTCCAAACCCAGCACGGTGGACGCGTCATGAGTTTCGCCGAAGCAAAGGAGGCTGTAAAAATCCATTGAATTTCACGACGGTGACCACCATCATCGCTGGGCTGCCAATCATGTGGAGCGCCGCCACCGGCACCGACGTGATGAAGCGCATCGCCGCGCCCATGGTCGGCGGTCTGTTTACTTCTTTGCTGCTGGAGTTGACGGTTTATCCGGTTATATTATTTGTGGAAGGGGAAAGGAATGCGGGAAGAAAAACACTGACAGGATGGACATGCGCGGATGGCGATTCGGTTTGCAACTTTCCGCGTTTGCCTGTCCTGTCCGTTTGTTACTTTTTGCCAGCACGAGCTTCGAACTCTTTTTCCTGCTTGCGGGCGTGATAGAGGAGAAATGCGGCAATGAACGAAAGCATCAAGACTGCAATGGCAGATAAGATAACAAAATTAACTATGATCCCTTTCCTCAAACTTTTTTACGTGATAGGACTTTTGAGTCAAAATAAGGCCGATAGGGATAGAAATTAACCCTACTGCAAGGCCGATCAGAGCTATTCCCCAGCCAATGGATTGTTGAGTAAATAATTGAGACACCACGGCGGCAATAATAATAGCCTGACCAAGATTGACAGAGGCTTTGCCTGATTCACTATAAACATCACTGACGATTTTCATTTCCATCCTCCTGATCGAATGACAAGATAAGTTAGCAAAATCGGAGTTGAATGTCAATAGCCAAAATGATCGATGCCGAAGGAGCGAAATATGCAATTTATCAACCGTATCTTACTCGAATCTCGTGCGTATACACGAGGCAAAATTCCATGAACCAATTACAAGGAACAACAACATGAAAACCCCAAAGTTTTTTCCGGCACTCTTGCTCTCATTTCTGCTGTTGAGCAGCGGCGCGCTGTTGGCGCTGGAGCCTCAACATGAAAAGCAAGAGTCCAAAGCCGGCCATTCGCACGCCAAAGCAGAAATGCACGGCGGCGAAGTCGCCATGACCAAGGCGCATCATTTTGAAGTGGTGTGGATGGCCAACCATGTCGTGGTTTATCTTTACGACATGAATCAAAAACCGCTTACGGCCAAAGGCGTCACTGGTGTCGTCGTTTTCAAATTCAAAGACGGCAAAGAGCAGAAAGCGACGCTGACTTTGATGGAAGCCGGCAAGATGATGGAAGAACATCCGTCAGAACATCCCAGCGAAAAACACGCTGAGCATCCGGCTGCAACTGAAAAACAGGCTGAGCATCCCAAAGAGGGAGCAAAGCCGACCGAGCATCCTGGTGAAAAACACGAAATGGCGCACGGCCAGATGTCGAAAGCAGAGATGGAAGCCATGCACAAACGCATGTCCAATCAGGATCATCTCATGGCGAGCGTGGATCTTGAGAATGTGAAGGAAGGCGACGTCAAAGCGACTTTCACGCTCAAGGGTTTGCCTGGCAAAGGCGAAAGCAATGCCACGTTCGCTTCGAAATACAAAATGATGAACATGATGCAGCACGAGGCCGGAAAGCACGAGCAGCATCATTGAGCAGAACGACTATTGACCGGTCACTCGGGGTGACCGGTCATTTTCACTCAACATATTCATGAGAACCGCTTTTATTCTTACAACAGGCCTTGGAATCGCCATCAATCTATTTTCACCGACGCAAGCCAAGGCGCAAAAAATTTCTTCAGCACCAGATGCGGCCAAAACTGGCGCGGCGCTTTATAGCGAGTTGCGTTGCGGGCTTTGCCACAACATTCCTGCCAGTGGCTTGAATATTCCGCCTTCTCTGGCGAACGCCGGTGACAAATTTCAAACTTCGTGGATTGAAGTTTATCTCAAAGCCCCTTATCGCCGGCGTTGGGCAAGCACCGGTGTGCGTCCGACGCTGCGCATGCCGAATTTTCTGTTGAATGAAGATGAAGCGCGGGCGCTGGCTGCTCATCTCTCCGCGCAACACGACTCGACACGCAGCAAAAAACTTTCGTTTGAATTTCAGAAAAATGATTCGACCCGTGTGGCGGAAGGGAAAGAGATTTATCAGGAATACGCCTGTTACGGTTGTCATAAAATCGCCGGCAATGGCGGCGAAATGGGGCCGGACTTGAGCGGCGTCGGAAGCCGATTGCGACCGGAATATTTAGCCGCGTTCTTGCGGAATCCGCAAGCATTTATTCCAGGAACGCCGATGAAGATTTCTGAGCTTTGGGAGGAGGAAGTGCAAGCATTGGTGGCTTACTTGATGTCGCTCAAATAACCTTTGAATACTGAATCATTCCACTCAAATTTATTAGTGAGGAGGAGTCAAATGAAAGCACATTCTCTCAACTGTATCATCAGTCTTGTGCTCATCAGCGCAGTCTGCGCGCAGCAGAACAGTGACAACCAAGCCACAGCCGTTGTTGAAACGCTCAACAAATACGCCGCCGCAGTGCAGAGCAAAAATCTTGCTGAAGTCGAAAAGTACGTCGTAGCTACCGAAGCTTTCAGCATGTTCGAAGGCAGTCACCTCAATTGGGACTGGGCGGATTATCGCGACAACCATCTCGGCCCGGAGCTGAAGGAATTCAAATCCATTCAGTACAGCTTCCACGACATCAAACCGCATGTGAGCGGCGATATGGCTTACGCGACGTTCAAATCTCACATTGCCGTGAAAATGGAGTCGCGCGAGGTCGAAGGCGAAAGTCTGGTCACAGCGATTTTGATGAAGACCGCAGCCGGCTGGAAGATTCAGCATATACACACCTCGCGGATTCCGCCGAAAAAGCCGGAGGACAAAAAATAAATCGGAGGCTTGCCATGGTCGAAAAGAAAATGCACAATCATCACACCCACCGTAATCGCGCGCATCTTGTTCGCCACGAACCGGACGCGATAGAAGCAAAATCGCATCGTCACGCGAAAGAAAAAGCTCACGATCACCACGTGCATCACGTCGAAGATTTCAAAAAGCGCTTTGCCGACATCATCAGGCCGGAATCCAAGCAAGCCATTGCCACGCTCAAGCAAATGGGCATCCGCTGCATGATGCTCACCGGCGACAACAATCTTGTCGCCAAATGGGTCGCTGATGAGCTGCAATTGGATGAATATTTTGCCGAGGTTTTACCGCAGGAAAAGGCCGCCAACGCCTTTGCCATTCCTCTTGCCGCTGGCGCACTCTATCAATCCGGCATTCTTCTTAGCCCGGCGATGGGCGCGGTGCTGATGTCGTTGAGCACCGTGATTGTGGCGATTAATGCAAAATTTTTGCGAGTTGTGAAGTGAGCAACACATGACGAATCTCATCGTCGATTTCGGCTATCTCGGCTTGATGGTATTCTGTTTCCTCGCGGCAACGGTTTTGCCGGTCAGCTCGGAAGCGGCGCTGATAGCAGCGTTGGCGCTGAAAATGCCGGCGATACCGGCGCTGGCGTTTGCCACAATCGGCAATTGCGCCGGCATCGTTTTTAATTATTGGGTGGGATCGAAAGTCGAGGAGAAATTATTGCACCAACATTTGCAAAAAAAGACGCTGGCGCGGGCTTATAATATCATGCAATGGTGGGGAAAATGGTCGCTCTTGCTGTCGTGGCTACCGGTTGTTGGCGATCCGATTACATATCTTGCCGGCGCCTTGAAAATAAACTTTCGTTTGTTTATCTTTGTTGCCTCCGGCTTGCGTTTTTTGCGGTATCTCGTTATCAGCGGTTTTTTCTAAACGCTTTGTCGCAATTTATTTTTTAAACCGTTGTGGCGCAGATAAAAATCAATGGGATGTCTTTTTAGAATGACTCACCGACGATCAGTTTTTCAAGTTCGTTGGTGCGCTGCTTGTAAGCCTTTTGCGGCGGGACGACGACGGCGAGAATGACCTGCTGGCCAAACGCATTAAAAAAACGAAAAACGATTTTGCGATGATTCTCCCCTTCGATGATCACTTCCCGCAGGCGCGAGATGCCGCCCATCACCGAGGCCATACGCCGCACGTCGTGAAACAGAATCGACAGCTCCGCGATGCGATCGCGATCCACCTGCTGGCCGTTCGTGTTTGACGCCTGCGCAATCGGCAAGCCCTCGTCGCTGAACAAATAAGCGGCTTCGTAAGTTCCAAGGCCGAGAATCTCGGCCATTTTATTCTCAATCGTCACCTGCGGCGATTTGACCGCGGCGCCGTCATGCGCGCCATTTCCTGCGGCAGCGCCATTTTCAAAATTCATAGCCTTCCTCAAATTTATACAAATATTTTTTAAATGACTTTTTGGACGTTTCCGACGACGCTTTGAATGGCGGCTTTGAGGGTTTCCAAGACGCCAATGCCGCGGTAGGCAACGGCCTCGACGGTGGGCGTGCCATGAAAATTCAATTTTGCGTTTAATTCGCTCACCGGCACAACTCTCGGCAAATCCCGCTTGTTATATTGCAGCACCCAGGGAAAATTGTCGAGCGATTGGCCGTTGGCGATCAGATTCTGTTCGAGATCCATGAGCGAGTCGAGATTTTCCGTCATGCGGTCGGCCTGCGAATCCGCGACGAAAACAACACCGTCGACGCCGCGCAAAATAATTCTGCGGCTGTGCGAATAATACACCTGGCCCGGAATTGTGTAGAGGTTGAATTTGGGTTTCATGCCTTTGATGCGGCCGACTTCGAGCTGCAAAAAATCGAAATACAGAGTACGCTCTTCGCGTGTTTTCAAGGTGATAAGATCGCCACGCAAGGAGGGATCAATTTTGCGGTAAATATATTCAAGGTTGGTCGTCTTGCCGCTGAGGCCCGGCCCGTAATAGACGATTTTCAGATTGACTTCCTGCAAAGCCCAATTCACAAACATAGCGGCAGCGTCCTATTCGAGTTCTTGACTCCGTCTCCAGCCGGTCTTTTCACGAGGATGTCGCCTGCGGATTTAAAGGCTGAATGATTTGTCGAGCTCTTTGCCCAGCAACAAACCGAACTCCGAATCGATAAAATCCGAGGCTTTTTCCTCAGCCTGGGCGGCCTTGTCGAGCACACCCTTCAAATTCTCAACTGCTTTATTGGCAAAGATGCGCACCAGGCCGAGCGCCACGGCCTTATCGAAAATGATCGCCAGCAAAAAATTGAAGCCGACATTGCAAAGATAAAAATTGCGGCGTTCGCCTTCCTGAAAAATAAATTTGAACCCTTCTTTCTCGCCGATCACGCGCGCCATCTCGGCGGTGGCGGCGAAATTGCCCGCAGCCAGCGCCGACAGCCCGGAGAGATTGACGACGTGCTGCTTGCCGTGATGCGTAATCGGATTGCCGTTGGCGTCGCAAAACAGCGCGAAATCCGAACGGGTGCTGGTGACCAGCTCCTGCAAAATCTCGTTGACCTTGTTGAACGTTTCAGTCGACAGCATGAACTGCTCGGCCGATTTTTCAGCTAACTGAAGCATAAAACCTCCTTATCTGCTCGTGCTCCTACACTTACTCATACTCGTACTCCTACTCCCACTCATGTTAAAAGCGAGTAGGAGTAAGAGTAGGTAGGAGTAGGAGTCATTTGAGCTCCTACCATCTTTTCTCTATCATTGTCCGGTCGCTAACCGATCCGCCAAAAACGCGGGCAAAACGCCGGTCGAGCGAATCTTGTTTTGCGTTTTGGCCACTTCGTACGGCACGCGTTTCAACGTGTAGCGGAGCGGGGCGGTGTCCAAAATGCCAAAGGCCGCGTCCGGATTGCGGTCGCGCGGCTGGCCGACGCTGCCGATATTGATCAAGTACCGACAATCGTCCTTAATTGCGAGCGGATAATCATGCATAACCCGCATCCGCCCATCCGGCGGCAGGGGAATCACCCACGGCGTGTGAGAATGGCCGATAAAACAAATTTGCTCGCTGAAGCCGTCGAATCCTTGCGCCGCATCGTCGAGATTGAGAATATAATTCCAGCGTCGCGGCTCGTCGGGAGAAGCGTGCACAATCATGAAATTGCCGTAACTTTGGGTGTACGGCAGCGACAGCAAAAACTGTTTGGATTCTTCGGTAAGCTGTTCGGTTGTCCATTCAATCGCCTGCCGCGCCATATAATTGAAGAGATCGAGATCGACGCGGCCCAGCGAGGCTTCGTCATGATTGCCGATCAAACAAACGGCGGCGTGTTGCTGAATCAATTTGACGCATTCGTTGGGATTCGGCCCATAACCGATGACATCGCCAAGACAAAGAATTTGGTCGACCGGCTCTTTTTGCAGGTCGGCAAGCACAGCTTCCAAAGCTTCGAGATTGCCGTGAATATCTGAGATTAAACCATACCGCATGGCTGATCGGAAATCGTGAATTAACCTATCAAAAAATGAAAAAATCGTAAAAAACCGGACAGCGCCAATTTTTACACACGGAATTTAAGGTGTGTAAATATAATACTTCGCAGCAAAGTATGCAAGCTTATTCTTTGGCATTAGGCGCTGTCTTTTTATCGGCACGAAAAATTTTGCGATCATGCAATAAGTTCATAACATGCTTATCGGATCAATGTCAACGATCATTCGGACCCGGCGATTGCGATTGGCTTTGTGAAAAAATTGCGCGACGCGGTCGAGCGTGGCGCGCGTCTGATGCGCCGACGGATCTTTTTCCATATCGTTTTTGATCAACACCTGCCAGCGAAATTCATTTTGAATGCGTTCCAACGGCGACGGCGTTGGGCCGAAGACGCGAAAAGGCCCGCCGATTTTTTTCAACAGCGCGGCAAAATCCTGCGCAATGCCGCGAATGCGCTCGTTGTCGCGATGGCGAAACAGCACGAGCGCGAGCCGGCTGAACGGCGGGAATCGCAGCGCCTCGCGTTCACGCACTTCATGCGCATAAAAATTTTTGAAGTCGTGCTCGCGCGCGCAGACCATGCACACGTCGTCGGGAGAATACGTCTGCACGATGACTTCCCCCGGCAGATTTCGGCGACCGGCGCGGCCGGCCACTTGCGTGAGCAGTTGAAACGTCCGCTCGCCGGCGCGAAAATCCGGCCGCAGCAAACCGGTATCCGCCGACACCACGCCGACGAGCGTCACTTTGTGAAAGTCCAGACCCTTGGCAATCATCTGCGTGCCGAGCAGAATGTCGTACTTGTGCTCGCCAAAGTCGCGCAGGATGCGGTCGTGCGCCAGCTTGCCGCGCGTGGTGTCGAGATCCATGCGCACCACCCGCGCCTGCGGAAAAAGCGCTTTCAGCGCCAGCTCGACTTTCTGCGTGCCAATGCCTTTGAAAATGATATCCAGACCTTTGCATTGCGGACAGGCGTCCGGCGCGCGCTCGTAGGCATTGCAATAATGGCAGCGCAACAAATTGCCGCGCTTGCCCCGATCTTCCTTATTAAAATTATTAAAGGAAAATCGGGACTTGTGGTACGTCATCGGCATGTTGCAGGCGTCGCAATAACGCACGAAGCCGCAGTTGACGCAGCGAATCAACGGCGCAAAACCGCGGCGATTTTGCAGCAAAATGATCTGCTCCTGCTTCGCGAGTTTTTCGCCGATCTTTTCATGGAGAATGCGCGAAAAAATTCCTTCCCGATCCGGCGCGGTTTTGCGCCATGTGATCATATCGAGAATGCGCACCGAGGGCAGCGGCACGTTGTCGATGCGGTTGGGCATTTCGAGGAGCGTGTATTTGCCGCGCTGCGCGTTGGTGTAGGATTCAATCGACGGCGTCGCCGAGCCGAGCAGCACCACGGCCCGGCTCATTTTCGCGCGCACGATGGACACATCGCGGGCATGATAGCGCGGCGCCGGATCAGCTTGTTTGTAGCTGCCCTCGTGTTCTTCGTCCACTACGATCAGCCCGAGATTTTTCACCGGCGCGAAAACCGCGGAACGCGCGCCGATCACCACCCGCGCTTCGCCGCGATGCACCCGCCGCCAGGCATCGTAACGCTCGCCGGCGCTCATGTGACTGTGCAAAACCGCGATGAGATTGCCGAAATTGGCTTGAAAGCGCGCAACGGCTTGCGGGGTCAGAGAAATCTCCGGCACCAGCATGATGGCGGCTTTGCCTTGCGCCAGGGCGTGGCGAATCGTCTCAATATAAACCTGCGTCTTGCCGCTGCCGGTGATGCCGTGCAGCAGAAAAACCTCGAAGGCTTGTTGCGTCAGCGCGGCGCTCACGCGCTGCACCGCCTCGGCCTGCTCCGCATTCAAAACGAACGTAGCCATTTCAGGTTTGTTGGCCATCGCTGGCTGGCTACTGGAAGAAACAAAATAAGGATTGCGATCGATCTCGCGCTCAAAAAGCCGCACAAACTCCCGCTGCGCCAGAGCTTGCAGCGAAGGCCCGCCGAGGCCGCTGCGTTTCAAGAAGAGCGCGCGCAGCATTTCTCCACGCTTGGCAAGCAGTTGCAATCCTTCCCATTGTTTCGCCGTCAATTTTCTGTCGATGGCCTTGCCGTTTCCATCATCTTCTTTTTTGCCTTTTTCCTTTTCTATCTTTTTTCCATCTTTTTTGTCTTCATTCTTGAGCGCCAGGCGGCCGGCTGCCGTGATTTCCACAAAAACCTTTTTTTGCGCCTGCGCGTTGGCCTCCTGCATTTGCTGGCTGATTTCGACCCAGCCGGCTTGCGTCAATTGCTGCAAGCCGCTGCGCACGCCATCATAATGCAAATGCTTGGCGAGATATCGGACTTTGTAACCCTCTTTGCCCATCAAGGCGCGAACGATCTCAGCCTGACGGGGGGCGCGATTTTCCAATCGCGCCAGTTCTTCTGCCGCTGGCTCGCGCGTGAGCCGGACGTATTGATGGCTTTCTTTCTCCAAGCCCGGCGGCAACATGGTGCGGAGCACCTCGCCGAGGCCGCAAAGATAATAATCCGCAATCCACTGCGCCAGCTCTAATCGAGGGGCATCGAAAAGCGGCGTCGCGTCCAAAACATCCAAAATGTCCCGCAGCTTTTCCGGCGCGAAATCAATCTCATCCGTCCGCCGAACGATGAAGCCGGTGGCGACGCGCTTGCCAAGCGGCGCCAACGCGCGACAGCCGACTTGTGCCAGCGTGTCGAGACTGTCCGGCACGCGATAAGTATAACCGCGGGAAAGAGGCAGGGCGAAGTGAATTTCGGCGAAGGGGAGGGGCATTGAAATTTATTAATGGATTTTTGTTTACGGAAGGTTCATCGAGCAGCAAATTTTGTCATTCAGATATAAAAATTAAAAATCACCAGGAAACCTCCCCAATTTTTGCCATAAAATTCTGGCTTCAATTTGCCGTTTGCTGTTGAGTTTCAAAGCCGTGATCGTCATACGCCCAATTGCGGTACGTCCTGCAATGCGAGTCTTGGTGTGATTCCAGCGAAAGTGCTTCTCCCAATTATCTTGACGTGGGTTGAAAAGTCGAGTGATTTGCTTTCGTTCGGTATCAATAGCCATTTGTTTTTTGTATTTATGGCCGTTGCAAGCATGACAGGCGAGGGCAAGATTTTCGGGATCGTCACTTCCGCCAAAAACCCGCGGCATGATGTGATCAACCGGAAAACGATGATTGAACAAGGCTTCGGGTGCATGGCAGTATTCACAGCGATGACCGGCCCTTTCCGCCACAATTTTGTACAGGCCGGCGGTCATGGCCTTTTTGCCGTCAAGGTCTTCCGCTTTCGACCAACATTAGCTTTCCTTTTTTCAGTTCGTGTATGCAAAGACGCTAACGCCCGACGTTTTTTGAGTTGCCCGTGCTCATCAAACAACTCCGGGTGGTCTTTTTGGACGAGCTTTCTGGCGAGATGAATGGCGTCGTCGAATTCGGCATTGGCGAGCGCAATCAGCTCCGCTTGCTCTTTCGGGGTTAAAACACGTTCGTCTTTTTCTGTTAACAATCGGCGGTATCGTATTTTGGGGGTTTGCTCCTGCCCAAGATGGGCGAGCACCTTAATGCTAATACTGACTTGATCGCCGGGAGTAAGGCCAAGCCGTTTTTGTACCGAAGAAGCAATGGGCACCAAACCGTTTTCAAGAATGACTGAAGTAAAGTTTGCCATCATACGTTTCCGCAATTTTATTGACAGAATTTACTGATCCGAATTGATAACTGCAAGCAAATTTTTTTGCCATTCGCAATCACTTTTCACAAGACTGCAAAAGCACAAATTCGACTAACGCCCCGCTTTCGCCAGCGCGAGGCCGATAACGCGCGCCGCGCCGGCAGATTTCAGAACGGCGGCGCAGGCGTTCATGGTCGCGCCGGTGGTGAAGACGTCATCGACGAGCAAAACGGTGAGACCTTGCAGGTTGGATTTTGATGCCAAGGCAAAGGCATCTTTGACATTTTCAAAACGGGCTGCTGCGTCGAGCTTGGCTTGGGGCTGCGTGAATCGGGTCCGCTCCAAGCCGCGCGGCAGCACGGTCATGTTCCACGCTTGCGCGACAGCTTCCGCCAACAGGATGCTTTGATTGAAACCGCGGTGGCGCCCGCGCCGGCGATGCAACGGCACCGGCACGAGCACGGCTTGTGGAATTTTGGGCTTGAGATCATTTTGCAGGCGCTGCGCCAGCGTGCTGCCAAAAACCTGGCTCAACGAAGGCCGGCGGCGATACTTGAGCGCGTGAATGATGCGTTGCATCGACGTGTCATAATGCCAGCCGGCATGAACTTCATCCAAATTGCCGCCGGGCAACCCGCCGCGCGTTTCGGCAATCGCTTCAACATCCGGCAAAGGCTGCGAGGCGATTTCCGCCAGACAATTTTCGCAAAGCAAATGGGTGAGAGGCGAGGTTTGGGTTTCATCGCAAATCAAACACTTCGAAGGATAGATTAGCCCGACTAAGTCGTTGGCAAACCGGGCCAATTTGGCGAACATGACTTGTCTCCCTACGCAGCCATTGACCGGTCACTCGGAGTGGCCGGTCAATAATTTTTTTTCACCAACTTCACCTGCCGCCCACCGGAAACGTGAACGCCACGGCCAGTTGCGGCTCAAAGCGTTTTTGCACGACGTAACCGCCTTTGGGCAAACCGGTTTTCGGGTCGGGCTTGTTCGGATCGTAGCGGAAGGTGTAAATATAATCGACGTAAAAAATCAGCGGGTCCATCCGATAACCGATGCCGAGGCGCGCCGCGGAGTTTTCATCCAATTTAAAAACATCGCCGAAATTGTCAATGTTTTTGTCGTCGTACATGGCGCGGAAGGCAACCTTTGGGATCGTTTCCGGCAAGGTGGCTTCGACGTGCAGAATGCCGCTTTTCGGTTTGCCGTCGCGGCGCTCGTAAGTGCCGACCAGCCGCAGCGTGTTCAACACCTGGCCGTAGAGCAAACCGAAGGTGCCGCTGGTGGATTGATTTTGATTGTCGAGATATTTCTTTTTAGGAACGGATTGGCCGGTGGCCGGGTTTTGAAAGCTCGTGCGCTCCAATTCATAAAACGGGCCAAAGTACGCCGGCAAAAATTCTGCGCCGAGAAATCGGCGTTCCAACTGCGCGCCGAAATCAAACAAGCCGCTGATGCCGAAAATATTCAATTCCACGCCGGCGGCCTGGCCGGAGCCGAAATCTTTGATCTTCGCCAAATCCGCATACAGTTTCAATTCGGTGAGAACGTTTTTGATGATCGGCAGCTCGGCATCGAACCCAAATTCCGCAACGCCGTCGTCAGTGCCGCGGTACGAATCCGGATCGTCGTCGCGAACGAATGTGGCGCCGAGCGCGAAATTTTTGATGATCGGCATGTCGGAGACGAGCTGCAAAGGCCGGTAAAAAATTCGCCCGCCGAAAACCTCGCGGCGGCCAAAGCTGCTGTTCACCAGCTCGAAACCGCCGATGCCGAAATCATCATCGAGCTCGAGGCCGACTTTGCGCTCGTCGTAAAGCAGCGAATTGTTGTAGTAATTCATGATGAAGCCGTGGCCGAGACGCGACGATTCGAGCGCGCCGGCGCGGGTGTAAAATTTGTCGCGATCCTTGCGGCCGTAACGCAGATAACGCAGCGCGCGCAAATAATCGTCGCCGCCGTTCCAATCTTCGCTGCGAATCTGGCCGGTTTGCGTGTTGTAATGCAGCATGATGTCGAGTCCGGCGCCGAATTTTCCGAACGCCAGTTCCGGCCGCAAGTTGATCGAATAAAACGTTTCACCGCCGATCGACGCCAGGCCCATGCCGCCCATCAAGACGCCTTGGTTGTTCAGCATCGCGCCGTAAAATGTCGATTGCGCCGCGGCGAAGCGCGTGAGCAACAAAATCACAATCAGCACCAATTTCCGCCCAACCGCAGCCGAAGAAAACATGCGAGACATAATCAACTCCTGCAATGAGGTTAAGTCCAAAATAAATGATCACCATAACATTGTACCGAACAAACCGGTGAAATCAAGAAAACGATGCACAGGTTGTAAAACCGTTAGGGCAAACATGGCTGAAAGTCAACCAGCGAGATGATCACTTTTTTGCCTTTCTCAAAGGCCACGACAACAGCAAAGTCATTTCTGCTTTTATGTGACAACTTTTGCAAATTTGAAATCAGGCAATTATCACTTTTCTAAATATTTAGTCAAGCAAGATTTTTTTATGACAAGAGCTTATTTTTCTCATATACGGCATCGGGTTTGCTTTGATTTTGCAAGGTAATGTGGGCCAAAATTAGGAAGATTGTTATGGATGTTCTCAGGCGTATTTTGGTGGTGGATGACGAAGAAGACCTAACCTGGAGCATTGCCAAGAGTCTCGAGAAACACGACAAGACTTTTGAGGTCATCTGCGTCAATAACGGCGACCGCGCGCTGGCTTATCTGTCGGCTTCTCATGTGGATTTGGTGATTACGGATGTTCGAATGCCGGGGCGGGATGGTTGGGCTTTGTTGCGCGATATCGAGCGCGATTATCCCCGGACGCGCGTGATCATCATGACCGCGCACGGCTCGGAAGAATTACGCAGCCAGGCCGCGCGTCACGAGGCGCCGTTATATTATCTTGAAAAACCGTTTGAGCTGCAAGACCTGCGCAAATTAATTTGCGCGGCGTTGGAGGTTTCCGAACGGGCCGAAGAAAAAAAACTCTTCGGCCCCCTCGATTGGGAAAAGGGGAACTTCGCGACGGACTCACCAGATGTTTCGAATCAAGGCCTCGTGCCAACCGGCTGGCGGAATCTGCTGCAACCCAAACTCATCGAATAGACGAAATTCTGGTGGTGTTTTCACTTTAATTTTACGACCATTGTTTAAATTATGGCAAGGGGCGCGCACATACATCATGGAGCTGCATCTATGTCTCAACACAACGGATTCACGAGTTTATTTGTGGGCCGCCAGGGCAAAATTTTGCTCGCAGTGACGCTCGCGGTCATGTTTTGCATTTCGCTGGCGAGTTTGGCGTTTCGATTTTATACGCTTGACCAAAGCACGGAGAGGATGGCGCATCTCGAACGCTCGTTCAGCAATCTGAAGGCGGCGCTGAATGTCGATTCGGTGCGCCAGCATCAAATGCAAAAAATCATGGCCATCATCGAAAAATACAATCCCGCCATGCCGGCGGCGATGCGTTATGAGATCGCCGACGAGATTTACCGCATGGCGATCAAGTATCCGAATTTGAATGTCGATCTGATTTGCGCGACGATTACGCACGAGAGCGCGCTGAGCTGGCGGCCGGACGTTCGTTCGCAAGCCGGCGCGATGGGGCTCATGCAAATCATGCCGGCGACGGGCGTTTTTCTCGCGGCGGACGAGGGCCTGCCGTGGACTTCGCCGCAGGAAATTTTGTACAATCCCATTCTCAATATTCGTCTCGGCTGCCGCTACCTGTCGACGCTGATTTCGCTTTACGAGCTGGACGGCGGTTTGGCCGCCTACAACGGCGGGGAAAAGCGCGCGGTGATGTGGCTGGCGAGCGGAAAAGATGATCGGGTATTGTGGGAAGAAACGCGCGGGTATATTCCGGCGGTGTTGAAGCTTTACGAGCAATTTCAAGATTAGGTTGGCGATGGCGAAGTTTTTTACAAACCGCCAATGCACGCGAATGTATGCTAATTTTTATTCAATCGAATCCATCACCGCCAGCGGATAGCCGTTCTCGGCGTCACAAACGATGATGAGGCCTTGAATCGCCGGCAAGCCGAAGCGCGGCAGATTTTGCGGAAAATTGGCGTTGGTTTTGGCGACGAAATAGTTGCGCCCAACATTGAGCACTCCGGCTTTGATGTGAAAACCTCCGTCGCGCGCATGAACGCCCAAAATTCCCGGCGGCGAGGTTTTGCCTTCGCCATATAGACGGAAAGCGTTTTCAACGGCGGCTATGCACTCATCGAGACTGAGCAAAGCCGCGACCTCGCGGCGAGCCAACAACACGGATGACTTTTCCAGTTTGCCCACCGATAAAGCCCGCTGATAAAAGCATAGAAAATTATCAGCGGGGTTTTTCAATCGGCGGGGGAAATTTTTCTGTCGTATTTTTCAAACCCTTTGATTGCTATTCGTAAAATTCACCAAGATATTCCACCTCTTCGTGCAATTCAACTCTCAATTCTGTTCTTGCTTTTGTGGCAACCAGATCAATGAGCGCTTTGACATCCTGCGCGCGCGCCTGCCCCAGATTTTCAATAAAAGCGGCGTGACGCGGTGAAATGATCGCATCACCGCGCCGGATACCTTTCAATTTTAACACATGCTCGACGAGATAACCGATGGAGGGCGTCGGCAGATTCAATCGCTTTTGTTCTTCGGGGGAAAGATTGCGAAAAATACAGCCGGCGGAACGCTGCGGCTGCAAGGCTTTGCGGCGCGCCCATTCTCTCGCCGTGGCTTGCGCGTGCTCCACGTTGCCGCGAAACAAACGCAGTTGCGCCCACAGCACGGTCTCGCGCGTCTTGTGCAAAATACTGTCATCGTAATCAAATTTAAAATAAGCCTGATCGACTTCTTTGGCTTCGCTCGATTTTGCGTCGAACAACAAAGCGCGATGCACGAAATCGCCGAAGAAATGATAGCCGCCGTGCATGTTCATATAAATCGCCCCGCCAACCGTTGCCGGAATGCCGGCAAACCATTGCAGGCCGGTGATGCCCGGTTTGAACAATGCCTTCATCAATGTGTCGATCTTGGCGCCGGATTCGACTTGCACGATGACCGGAGATGAATCATCTTCGGAATACATCAAATCATCGATCTGATAATAATCTTCTCCCTGCGGCTGCAACCGCGCCAAAGTTTTTTGAGGCGTTGTTTTTAAATTCACCGTCTCGTCGAGAATTTGCCAGTTTTGCGCGCGATTCTTGATCACCAACCCGGCAAAGCCGTGATCCGAAACGATCAAATTGCTTCCCCAGCCGAGAATAAACACCGGGAGGTTGAACTGATGAGCGAGCCGTAAGCCGTTTTGAATTTGCTCGACATTCGTCGCCGTCACCAATCGCGCGGCCGGGCCGCCGACGCCGAGCGTGGTGTGCAATGAAAGCGGCTCGTCAATCTTGACGCTGGCAAAAATTTTTGCCAGCGCGGCATCAAATACCGGGGGGAGATTCATACAGCTTGATTCTAACAGTTTTATGCTTCCGAATAAAACATAACGAGTTGATGATCTTCGATTTCTTCGGGCCTCAACAACGAGCGCAATTTGCTGTTCTCCAAAATTTCCCGCTCGAATGGGTTGCCATTTTGCCAACCGGTTTTGCCGATTTCACGGAAGCGTTCGAGACGGCGAATAGCGATTTCGCAATAAATCGGGTCAATATCGATGGTGTAACATCGTCGATTCAGCATTTCTGCAGCCAAAAGTGTTGTTCCGGCATGACAGAAAAAATCAATAATGAGGTCGCCTGGTTGTGAACTGGCGCGAATGATGCGTTCGGAACTTTTCAGCGGCTTCTGCGCGTAGCAGCCGTTGACGTTTTCTTCCATACGGTAAAACACTTGCTGGACATCCACCCACACATTGCCGGCGCGGATATTCTGCGATTTGCTGCGTTCAAAGTTTTCGGTGACTTTGCCGTTGACTTCTTTGTAATAACCGCGCAAGATTTTTGGAATGTCGGTGTATTCCGCCTCAACATTAAAAATCGGTTCGCCTTTGATATAATAAAGCAGTTCCTGTCTCACGGCCATCCAATTTTTCTGCGTGCCGTAGCCGCGTTGGTTGCGCATGGTAATAAAGCTGCGGGGACGAAACGATGTGCTACGCATCATCACCATGAAATCCGGCAGCGGCTGAAAACCGGCGGTTTGGTCGGCGCCGAGCCAAACATAAAGCGAGCTATTCTCGGTTAATGCAGCTTCGGTATTTTCGACCCAGCGCTTGCACCAGGAAATAAATAGGGTCATCCCAAATTTCACCCGCTTGAAGACGGCAAGATTTGAGAAGGTGATTGTGCAATACCGAATTTCGATCCAACCGAGGAATGGCGAGATTTTTCATATCACTTTTAAAGTTTTGCGTTTAACGTTCAGTGGAACAAATCAGTGGTATATTACAAAAAAGAGATCAAATAGTCAATAAAAAGCTGATCATCTGAGAATCCAACAGAAAAGGTGAAAAGAAACCTTTCATCTTTTCACCTTTTCTTTCGGCTTAAATTTTGAATTTACTCACGCCACCGCTTCGCCCGCCAGCTCCGGCATTTTTTCGTAACGCCCGTTGGTCGCGTCGACTTTTTTGCGGCTCAGCCGCGCCCGCAAGCCTTCCATGTACGAATAAACCACCGGCACCAAAAGCAGTGTCAGCACCGTCGAGCTGAGCAGCGCGCCGATGACGACGATGGCCATGCTCTGCCGAACTTCCGCTCCGGCGCCGAGCGCCAAGGCCAGCGGCATCATGCCGAGCACCATCGTCAGCGTCGTCATGATGATCGGCCGCAAGCGCGTCGGGCCGGCTTCGAGCAACGCTTCGCGCGCGGAAAGCCCTTTCGCGCGCTGCTCGTTGGCGCGGTCGACGAGCAAAATCGCGTTTTTCGTCACCAAACCGAGCGCGAGCAAAATGCCGATCATCGAAAACATATTTAAAGTTTGGCCGGTGAGCGCCAGGGCACCAAGGCCGCCAACGAGAGCCACCGGAATCGAGAACATGATCGTGAACGGATGCGCGTAACTTTCAAACAGCGCGACCATGATCATGTACACGAACAAAATGGCAAAGCTGATGGCGATCATCATGTCGCGGAACATATCCTGCATGTTTTGCACGTCGCCGGCGTACGCAATCGTCACGCCGGGCGGCAAATCCAACGCGGCGGCTTGCTGTTGAATCGCCGCCGAGATCTGGCCGAGCGGGACAGTGCTGTTGAGGTTCGACGAAACCGTGATCAAACGCTCGCGGTCTTTGCGGCCGATCATCGTCGGGCCTTTGCCGTAATAAATCTCGGCAACTTGTCCGAGGAAAATGCGCTCGCCGCGATAATTCACCAGCGTGACTTTTTCAACGTCAGCCGGATTCGAGCGGTTGGCTTTGGCGAGCACGACGCGTGTATCGTATTCGGTGTTGCCGTCCTTGAATTTCGTCGCAATGTCGCCCTCGAGCGCGGTGCGCAGCGCCACGCCGATCTCGCCGAGCGTCAAGCCGAATTGCGCGGCGCGGTCGCGAGCAACCGAAATTTGAATTTCCGGCTGGCCCTCTTCCCACGAGCTTTTCACGTCGCGCGTGCCGGGAACTTGCACTGTGATGGCAGTCACTTTTTCGGCGATATCGGCAAGCGTTTCCAAATCCGGGCCTTTGACTTCGATTTGCAGCGGCGATTCCTGCGCGGCGCCAAACATGCTGATCGGGCTCATCCGCATCGTCAACCCGGGAATCACGGCGGCTTGCCGGGAAATGTCGTTCATCACTTCCGCGGTGCGGCGTTCGCGCTCGCGTTTGTTTTGCAGCGTCACCGAAATTTGTGCGACATTCGGGCGCTTGGCGCTCGACCATTCACTTTGCGATTTGCCGACCGTCGTCAAGTAACGCGTCACCTCCGGCAGACCCGCCAAAATATTTTCCACGCGCTGCGTTGCGGCGTCGGTAATATCGAGCGCCGTGCCAATCGGCATTTCGAGATTCACCGCAAATTCGCCGCGGTCCGCTTCGGTCATGAATTCCGTCCCGATCAAGCCGAGCGGCACCAACGCGAAGCTGAGCATCAGCAAACCGAAACTGGCGAGCACGACGGTTTTGCGATGGTCCAAGCCCCACGCCAGCCAGCGGCGATAGCGCTCGTTCAAATTTTTCTGAAAGATTTCAAATTTTTCAATGAGCACGTGCAGCCAGCGCCAGCGCAATGTCGTCGAACCGGCGCGCGACCATTTCGAGGCCAGCATCGGCGTCAGCGTGAACGAGACAAAGAGCGAAAGCAGCGTGCTCACGACGATCGTCAACCCGAACTCTTTGAAGATTTTGCCGACAATGCCGCCGATCAACGCAATCGGCAGAAACACGACAACGTCGACGAGGGTGATGGCGATGGCCGCAAAGCCGATTTCAGCGCGGCCTTTGAGCGCCGCGGATTTTTGCTCTTCGCCTCGTTCGAGATGGCGGTGAATGTTTTCCAACACGACGATGGAATCATCCACCAAAATGCCGATCACCAGCGCCAGCGCCATCAGCGACACAAGGTTGATGGTGAAGCCGAACGCCTGCATCATGATGAACGTCGTAATCAAGCTGGTCGGAATCGACAGCAGCACGATGAGCGAGTTGCGGAAGCTGTGCAAAAAGACAAACAAAACGATGGCCACCATCAACACCGCCAGGCCGAGATCGCGCTTGACTTCGTCGACGGAATGCAGGGTGAACTGCGTGATATCTTGCGCTACTTCAAAATGAATTTGGCCGTTTTGTTCCTGTTCGATTTTCTCCAACTCGGCTTTTGCCAGCGCCGCCACCTGCACGGAGTTGGCGCCGGATTGTCTCTGCAAAAACAAGCCGACCGCCGGCTCGCCGTTCAAGCGCGTGTAGGTCACGTCTTCATTATAGGTATCCAACACCCGCGCCACCTCGCGCAAATAAACTTTGCTGTCGCCGCGCGCTGCGAGCACGATGTTGTTCATGGCTGCCGGCGTGGAAAATTTGCCGGCGACGCGCACGATGTATTGATTCGTCGGCGAATTGATTTTGCCGGTCGGAAAATCCAAATTCTCCCGCTGCAAAGCCTGGCTCACCTGCAAGACCGAAAGATTGTAGGCGCGCAATCGGTCGTTGTCCACTTCAATGCGAATCTCACGTTTTTGGCCGCCGACGATTTCTACGCTCGAGACGCCAGGAATCTGCTCGAGGCGTTGCGACACGTGCTCGTCGGCAAATTGATAGAGCGCGCGGGGGTCGGCATTCGCGCCGCTCATCGCGATGCGCACGATCGGAAAGTCGTTGATGTCGGATTTGGCGACGGTCGGCGTGTAAATTTCCTTGGGCAAATCGGCGCGCACGCCGTCGACTTGGCGCTGCACTTCATTGGTGGCCGACTCAACGTCGGTGGTGAAAGAAAATTCAGCCAAAATCACCGAGACATTTTCGTTTGAGAACGAGCGCAAATGCTTCAGGCCGTTGAGGCTCGAAAGCGCTTCTTCAATCGGCTTGGAGACCATGGTTTCCACTTCTTTCGGCCCGGCCCCGGGATAAATCGTCACCACGGAAACCATCGGCCAGTCCATCTTCGGCAGCAAGTCGACGCCCATTTGCGAATAGGCGAAGATGCCCAGCGCCGCCAACGCCGTAAACACCATGGTGATGAACGCCGGACGTTTTATCGAGACTTCAGTGAGTTTCATGTTTTTGCCTTGAATACTTCAGAGTTTTTATGCTTGATGCTTGATGCTTGATGCTTGATGCTTGATGCTCGATGCTTGCATGCCAGCAACCAGCAACCAGCTACCAGTCACTAATTCTGCACAACAACCTTCGCGCCGTGGGTCAAGCGCTGTTGACCCGACACGACGAGGCGCGCGCCGGCTGCGAGGCCGCCGGCAATTTGAACCTGATTGTCTTGTTTCAAACCGAGCTGCACCTCGACGCGTTTCGCCAGGCCGTTTTCTTCGACAAAAACGTAGTTGTTGCGCCGGGCATCGGCCAGCACGGCTTCGCTCGGAACAACGATCGCCTCGGTGGCGCTCGCCACCTGAATCGTGGCGCGGCCAAACATGCCGCTTTTCAACGATTCCGTTTGATCATTCTGCGCCAAAATTTCGACCGCATAAGTGCGCTCGTGATTGGCTTTTTGCGCCACGGAAAAAACCTTGCCGGAAAATTTGACGCCGGGCAGCGCATCAGCCGCGACTTCAACCGCTTGGCCGGCTTTCACCAGCGCGACTTCATTTTCCGTCACACTGGTGCGCAATTTCATCCGGCGCGCGTCGACGACCACGCCGATTTTGTCGCCGGGCATGACCATCGCCGCTTCGTTTACATAACGATCCGCCAATCTGCCGGCGAGCGGGGCTTTGATCGCCGCGTCATCAAACTGCCGCTGCGCCAATTTCAACGCCGCCTCGGCGCCCTTCAATTGCGCCTCCGCCGCCCGCGCCGCCAGCCGCGCATTTTCAATATCATGCTGCGTCGCAATTTGCTCTTTAAACAAGCCTTCAAACCGGTTCAAATCTTTCTGCGCCTTTTCATGATTCGTCTGCGCCGTCATCAATTGCGCCCGGGCCTGTTCCAGCGCCACGAACTTCAAATCATTTTCGACCTGCACGATGGCCTGGCCTTTGGCGAGCCAATCCCCGACTTGCGCTTTAACGGCGGTGACTTTGCCGTTGGTTTCGGAAATCACCGTGGCTTCATTTTCACCGACCAGCGTGCCGGAAACCGCCAGGCTTTGCGTTATCGCGGCCGTTTGCAAAACCTGCACTTTCACCGCCAGCAGCAGGCCATCCGCCGCGGCAGTGGCCTGCTTTTCAGATTTCCAATGGCTCCACGCCACGACACTGACGGCGGCGGTGGCGAGGATGACGCCGATAATGGTTTTCGTTTTCATAAGATTGATCTCATACGTTGAGTTTTATTCATGGGTAAATGTTACGCCTCATGTTTTACTGATTACCAAGCACCCCCATCGCCTGCGCCAGCGCGGTTTTGGACAGCAAATAATCATATCTCGCATTGACCTGATCCCAGCGCGCCTGGCTCTGCGCGTTTTGCGCATCGAGAAAATCGAGATTCGAGGCCAGGCCGACTTCATACGAATGTTTGATCACGCGAAAATTTTCCTCGGCCTGGGCTTTGGCCTTTTCCGTCAGCGTCAATTGTTTTCGGGCCAGATCGAGATTCTGCGACGCCTGCAAAACCTGCAACCGTAAAGCTCGATCAAAATCTTTTTGCAAATCTTCCGTCTGTTGTTTGGTCGCCTGCGCTTTTTGCAAATTCGTATAATCGCGAAAGCTGTTGAAGATCGGAAACTGCGCCACGATGCCCAGCGACCAGGTTTTATAACTATCCAACTTCCACGTATTATTCGCTTCCCAACTGTAATTGTATGCCAGACTCACCTTCGGCGTGAAATTGGAACGCTCGACTTTCACTTGCGCGCCGGCCAAATCGACGTTGGCTTCCATCACGCGCAGACCGGGATTTTTGCGCAGCGCCGTGGCGATCTGCTCGTCGACCGTCGCCGGAATTTCCACCGGCACCTCCTCCACCGTCGCGACGGTATACTCGGCGTTCAGCTCCAAGCCCAGGACCTGATTCAGCGCCGGCTTGGCCAACGCCAAACCGTTTTCGGCGCGGGCGAGAAAACTTTCGGCGTTGGCCTTCTGCACTTCCCAGCGCAAAATTTCGGTTTTGCTGCGCAAGCCGGCTTCGACTTGTCTGCGGGCGCTGTGCAAATGCTCTTCGGCGGTTTGCAATTGATCTTTGGCCACCGCCAGCAGCTCCTGCGCGCGCAGCACATCAAAATACGCGCGCTGCGTGTTGTAAATCACCTGCTGCTCGGTGGCGGCGAGGTTCGCCTGCGCCGTCATATCCTGAGCCTGCGCCACGTTGACATTCGCCAGCAGCGTGCCGCCGGTGAAAATCGGCTGCGTCACGCTGATCGACGGCCCGTACGAATTGCGATAGGCGCCGGGCCGAATATTGCGTTTGATCTCATCCGGCAAAAAGCCGCCGGTGGCCGGATCATTGGCGAAATTATAAAACGCATTGGCGCGGTCCAGCGTGCCGCCATCAAGCCGGACGTAACTCAGGCCGACATTGACGCTCGGCAAAAACTGCGTGTAGGCATTCTTCACGCCCCAACTCGCAGCCTTCGCGCCTTTGCGCGCCGCCTGAAGCTGCAGGTTTTTCTCCAGCGCGATCTGCTGCGCTTCTTCCAGGCGCAAGACCTTGCCATTTCGCGCAACACGATTCATCTCATCGCCAGCCGGCTGCGCTACGGCATCAGTAACCCAGACGGGCGTCGCCAGTAAACAGTAAGCAGTAATCAGCATCCAGCATCCAGCAACGAAAATCCATCTCACGTGTTTCATTTTAAAAGCCTCCTTGATTTGCTTATTATCGCATCAGTCAGACATTACGTCTTACGTCTTTACGTTTTTTCCGCGCATTCATCACATTGCCACTCCGGCGTCCAGCGCTCGGTTTTTTGCACGGCGTCGATCAACTGATGCAGCCAATCCAGCTCAAGCTGCATGTGCTTTTGCGCGTTCTCAATCAACATGTGCCAATTGAACGGAATTTTCTCTTTGTACTCGATCGCTTCCTGCGTCAACGACTCCAAATGTTTTTCGATACTTTGTTGGCGAAGTTGCAGCACCTCCAAAACTTTTTCGCGCGGCGCGCCGCAGATGAACGCGACGCCCAGGCCGAACTGCCACTCCGGCCGCTCTTCCTCGCGCAAAAAGAACTGCACCATCTCGCTGAGCTTCTCGCGGCCCTCTGGCGTCAGCGCATAAACCGTGCGCTCCGGCGTGTTGCCGACTTTCTCCTTGCCGGAGGTGATCAAGCCCTGCTCCTCCAGGCGCGTCAACGTGCTGTAAATGGAAGGCAGTCTGATCTTCGCCCAATAATCCATCTCGCGCTCCTGGATCTGCTGATGGATTTGATAGCCGTGCATCGGACATTCCGCCAGCAGCCCAAGGATGGCAATTTCATTTTTTGACATTTCGTTTGACCTTATTTTAATCCCGCGTTTTGAAATTTGTTTTACTATATACTATTCTTGATTAGAATAGTTTCACTCAGAGTAAAAAATTTTTACTCGGATACTTTTGTCCACCTATAAATCAAAAAAAGTTGCTTGGTAATTTGTCGTAAAGTTTTGTCAACGAAAACTGGACACCCCGGCAACGGGCCGGCCAGTTGCGCAGCTATTTGCAGCACGAACGTTATCCGCGCCTTTCCGGCACCGAAGAAAAATTCGCCCGCCTCGCCGAGCCCTGACCAGGCATAACATCAACGTCCGCCCGCCGCGATTTTTTGGGGGAATAAACGCTCGTAGTAGTGCCCACAATCCGCGCTTGACTTTTCACAAAAAGTTGCGTAGCTTTTAGCATTAGTCTGGCGGTTGAACAAGACGAGGCACTTGAAACGATGAGGCAAAAAATGCAAACTTACACCATGCCGCGTGAGGTCTTCGACTTGTTAGTCGAGGCTCTCGGCGAAAGAAAAAAAGCGGAAATCTTTGCCACCGCCATGGAGTCGCAAATAGATTTTATTAATGACAAAGCCGACGAGCAAATCGCCGAAAAAAAGGAAATGATCAAGATCGAGATCCGCGACGAGCTCAAGAAAGAACTGGTCACGCGGGAGATATTTGAAGAAAGATTTAAGATCATCGATGAAAAATTTAAAAGCCTCGGAACAGAGATGAATATACGGTTTGATGGCGTTGACGAAAAATTCAAAGTCATTGACGAAAAATTCAAAAGCCTCAATTTCAAGCTGAACCTCTTTATTGCCATTGCGCTGATTGCTCTGACCTTTGCCAATCCCACCTTCGTCCAATTGATCGGAAAATTGTTTTAGTCCTTGGAGAATCTCATGCCCGATCCCCAATTATCCGACCCCGAAAAACTTCTCGCCGCGGCGCGCCCGAAAATTCATGAGCGGCTCATTGCCGCGATTAAAAAACGCGGGCAACAAGACGGCGCGCCGGCGCTCATGGGCCTCTTTCTCGGCGGCATTATTGCGCCGCTGGCGACGCTCGCCGCCGGGCCCGTCGCGCAATTGATCACGCAAATCATTAGCGGCGTCGGCGGCAATTTGCTTGCCGGCTTCATCCAAAAATTTTATGAGGCCGATAGCGAGGCTGCGAAACAAGCGGTGATCGATGAAATCATCCAACTACTGCAAGCCGAATCCGAAAATAGCGGGAAAATTTTATCCGCGCTGCAAGAGTTGATTACGCGCGTCGATGCCCTCGCTGCGGTGCGCGAAGCCGCGGGAGCCGCGGAAGCCACACGTTTAGAGCAGCAATTTATCTGGCTGCGGCCGATTCCAGCGGACATTATCGAGCATCGCCGCTTTGCCGCCGAGGTCAAAAAGCTGCTGCGTTTGCAAGGCGCGCAGATCGCGGAAAATTTTGTCATCGGCGGCGAGCAGCGCGCCGATTTTCTCGTCGCCCATCGCGGCTTTGCCAGAACCGAGCGCACCGTCGTGCAATGCGTCACCACCAAGCAAGGCCGCGCCGACGAGCAGATGCTCCTTGCCATGCTCGGCTGGCTGCGCCAGGCGCAAAAAGATGGCCGCGCCGATTTCGGCATGATCGTCACCGACAGCGGCCTCTCCCCGAGCGCGCAAGCGCAAGCCGAAAGCCATGAGTGGCAAGTCCGTCACTACGACGAGCTGCTCGCCAACTTGATGGACTTTGCCCTTTATCTCGAGCGACGCTGCGATGATTTCACCAAGCCGCGGCCGGAGAGCGATTTG
>Ga0073934_10001901_pt1 | contig 46786 bp, 42 predicted proteins | sample LarsenN4metaG_FD_76834 | JGI IMG/M metagenome (GOLD analysis project Ga0073934, IMG submission 76834) | Hot spring sediment bacterial and archeal communities from British Columbia, Canada, to study Microbial Dark Matter (Phase II) - Larsen... ...
GTCGCGTTCGGCCGGCGGCGCCGACGCCGCCTCGGCCGGCCGCACCTCGGTCAATCTCGGTGGCGCGACCGGAGCACCCGGCCTTGCCGCGGCCAGCACCTGCACGCGAAACGTCTGCGTCAGCACGCGCGCCGGATCGTCTCGCGACGAGCCCTCGAGCGTGAACACCACCGTCTCGGGCTTCGAAGGCGTGCCCGCGAGCGCACCGCCCTCCGGCTCGTCCATCCACGCTGGCTTGCCGCCCACGAAGCGCAGGGTGTAAGGCGGCTGTCCCTGCTCGAGCACGGTGTGGGGCCCCCATCGCGTGCCGGCGCGCGCACTCGGCAGCGTGGCCACGCCGCGGAACCGCAGCGGCTGCAGCGCCATGCCCGCGGCCGCCGGGCTTGCGGCCGTCGCCTCCTTCGCGCCCGGCTGCGCCCCCTCGCCGCGCCTGGCCCCGCTCGCATCCGGTGTTCCGCCCTGGGCCCGATCCGTCGCGACCCCGACCGCCGCGCGCGCCGGGGTGGCGGCTCGCGCCGGGGCCGTGTCCGCCGCCGAGGAGGGACCGCTCGGCGCCCCAGGCGGAGAGAGGGCCGACGTGGTTCCCGCCACCCCGGCATTCGCAGCGGGCGCGGACGCGGCCAGCGGCCCGCTCGTCGTCACGACCGTCGTCACCGTCGTCGTCGTCGTCAGCACCTGACCGGGCACGGCCGCGGGCGTGGCCGACGATGCCGCGGCCGACGCGGCCCCCGCTCCCGACAAGGCCTCGGCAGACGCCGGCTTCGCCGGAGGCCGCTTGGGCGTGGGGATGCCCGAGGGCGCCATCAGCGCCAGCACGGCGACAGCGCCGCCGAACGCGAGCACGCGCGGCAACAGCAGCAGGCGCAGCGCTTGCGAGGCCGAGCGCGTGAGCGCGCACAGGCGGCACGGCACGGCGGGGGTGGGGCCGGGTGGGCTCATGGCTGCTCCTGGACCGTGCGGCCTTCCTTGCGCAGCTCGCGTGCGATGCCCCGCTGCAGGTCGCCCGCGCCGATGGACTGCCGCCGGTCCTGCAGTGCCGCGATGGCGGCCGCGCGCACCACGTTGGCGATGGCGCCGCCCGAGAGCTCGTGCTGCGCGGCCAGCCGCTCCAGGTCGACGCCCTCGGCCAGACGGCCGGTGTGCCGCACCATGCCCTCCCACAGACGCAGGCGCTGCGCCGCGTCGGGCATCGGGAAGTGCACCAGCGACTGGAACCGCCGCGCGAAGGCCTCGTCGATGTTGCCCTTGAGGTTGGTGGCGAGGATCACCGTCCCCGGAAAGTCCTCCACGCGCTGCAGCAGGTAGCTCACCTCCTGGTTGGCGTAGCGGTCGTTGCTGCTGCTGGTGGCGGTGCGCTTGCCGAAGAGCGCGTCGGCCTCGTCGAAGAAGAGGATCCAGCGCCGGTTCTGCGCCTGGTCGAACACGCGCGCCAGGTTCTTCTCCGTCTCGCCGATGTACTTGCTCACCACCATCGAGAGGTCGATGCGATAGACATCGGCTCGCGCGGCCTGGCCGATGAGCGTGGCGGTCAGCGTCTTGCCGGTGCCCGGGGGGCCGAAGAACAGCGCCCGGTAGCCCGGCTTCACCGCCTTGGCGAGTTGCCAGTCGCGGAGCAGCGTATCGGCATGCTGCAGCCAGGTGGTGATGGCGCAGATCTCGTCCAGCACGTCGGGCCCGAGCACGAGATCGTCCCAGCACAGGTGCGTGGTGAGGAGTCGGGCGGGGAACGAAGGGTTGAAGTCGGGCTTGTGGTGGCGGCCGGTGGTCAGCAGCTCGCGGTACTCGTCGTGCAGCAGCAGCGCCGCGCTCAGCGGCGGCTCGCCCGCCGCGTCGTGCTCGACGCGCAGGATGCCTCGCGTTTGCAGCCAATGGTCCGGCTCGAACAGCCGGCACGCCGCGAAGCGCCGTGCCAGGTCTTCGCCAGCGAGCAGGAACGCGCCCGTCTCGCACGTGGGCAGGAACCCGCCGTGGGCGCGGCCCTTCCAGCCGCCGAACTCGGCGTAGCCCCGGTCGAGGTTGGGATTGCGCACGAACAGCAGGTCGAGCAGTTGCGGGCGCACGTGTGGCGCGAGCGCGAGCACCAGCAGCAGCCGCTCGTCGAAGCCCCACTCCGGCGCCCGCAGCAGGCGGGCGTAGCCGCTGTCGCCCTGCACTGGCGGCGGTGCGATCTGGCGCACGTCGCGGACCTCGCAGGGCTGCCCGAAGTGCAGGCTCAGGCGGGCCTGCAGCACCTGGTCCAGCCAGCGCAGCTCTTGCTCGAGCAGGTCCTCCGGCGACGCACTCGCCGCGGCCGCCAGCGGGCGCGAGAGGGGCGCGGCCGCATCGGCCGCCTTCCGCGCCGCGGGCGCGGAATCGCGCACGGGCAGGCCGAGCTCAGCGCCACTGGACATGCAGCACCTGCGGCATCCAGGGGAAACGGACCGTCGCGAAACCCCACGGCAGCCGGTCGATGAGAACGTCGAAGGTCTGCGGCTGCACCTCGAGATGCCACGCATCCAGCCTGTGCTCCAGCCGCCCCTCGCGTTGCAGGAACGTTTGGCGCAGGCCGGCCAGCGACGTGCGGCCGAGCGCCTTCCAGTGCCCGATGGCCGCCAGCAGCAGGCTGTCCACCGCCTCCTCCTCGCCGGGCTCGAGCCGCACGTGCCGCGGCACCGCCGCCTCGGGCGGCAGGCCGCACAGCAGCTTGTTCAGCACCAGCTGCGGCTCTGCCGCCTGCGCCTTCGCGGCAACCGCGTACTGGATCAGCGCCACGGCCCGCTCTGCAGCGGCCATGTCGACGAACCGCTTGTCGGCGACGAGGCCGAGCATTCCGAACAGCTGCGGCAGGAAGGGAGCCAGGAGCACGATGCCGGCGTTGGCCACGAACAGCGTCTCCTCCATCGGTTCGGTCGGCCACGGCTCGGTGTCCGCCGTCGCCCGGGCCGGGGCGCCCTCCGAGCCCGTCGGCGCCGACGGAGCCGCGCCCAGCCGTTGCAGTTCGCTCTCGACCCGCTGCAGCAGCGACGCCGGCAGGAGCGCGGTCCTCCTCGAAGAGATCGCGCAACACGACGCGCGCCACGCGCGACCAGGCGCCCTCGCCGCCGGCGGCGGCCCGCGCCTGCAGCGCAGGCCACAGCTGCCGCAGCGGCTGCGCGTCGACCGGGCGCAGCCAGGCCACCACGCGCAGCAGGTCGGCGGGCGGCAGGCCGCCGGCGAGGCGCTGCGCGGAGTGGGCCGATTCCATCTCGCGGGCCACGGCCTCGCGCGCCACCGGCGCGCCGCGCTCGGCCAGCGCCAGCAGCAGCGCGCGCCCGGCGCCGCCGAGGTCGTCGGTGGCCGAGGTGCCGCGCAGGGCCGCGATGACGCGTCCGGCCGCCTCGCTGTCCGCCGGGCCCCCCGCGAGCATCACGATCTGCGCGCGTGCCGGCTGCGGCACCGCCGGCGGCGCGGCGCCCGGGTCCGCGGGCACCAGCCAGCGCCGCAGGCCGGCCGCAAGCCTCCGCGCGAGCGCGGGCGTCGACATGCCGGCGCGCCGTGCCGCCTCCTGCACGAGATGGCGGCCGAGCGCCGCGGCGCCGAGGCGCGGCTGCCACAGCCGCACGAGAAACGCCTCCTCGCGCACGAAGGACCGCGCCTCCCTCTCGCCGACGGTCGCGCAGAGCTCGAGAGCCAGGGCCTGCACCAGGCCGCCGACCCGGTGCGCGTCGTCCTCGGGCAGCAACAGGCAAAGCATCTGCTGCCATGCACGCTCGTCGAGCCAGCGCAACAGCGCTCGGCGCAGGCCGGCGTCCTCGCCGAGCCGGCACAGGGCTGCACGCGCCGCGGAGGCGCCCGCATCGAGCAGGGCCGAGCAGGCGACGCTCAGCGTCGCTTCGTCGACACCGTCCGCGCCGACGCCCGCGGCCTCGAGATCGCGCAGCGCCCGGACCACCGACCGCGCGGCCGCCCCGGCGGGATCGCCCTGCGGCACGGCCACTGCCAACGCATCACGCGACGGCGAAGCGGGCAGCCAGCGCAACCAGGCACGGCACGGGGCGACCTCGGTCCCGTCGTCGGCACCTGCGCGCAGTGCCAGCCACAGGTCCTGCGGGCTGCGCCTCAGCTGCACGGACAGCGACCGACACCAGTGCTCGGCCAGCGCGCAGCCGGTGAAGGCATCGTCGGTGACGGCATGCCGGAACTCGAGCATCCAGCGGCAGAGCGTCGCCGCCGGCGGCGCCGATGCGCCCTCTGGTCGCCAAGCGCGTGGGAGAGGCGCGAATGCCAGCGAGGCGAGCGCCTCGGCATCGCGCTCAGGCATGCAGCGGGCGAGCTCGCGCGCCAGCGCCGCCTCGGTCATCGTGGCCGCGAGGCGCTCCCGGTGCAACCACGTCCTGGCGACCGCGGGCCCCGGGCGCAGTCCGCCAGGTGCCTCGCCCGCCAGCGCCCGCGGTGGCAGCGGCACCACCTGCTCGGCGCGGCCCGTGGATGCACGCAGCGACCGGGCGTGCGGCGCCGCCGCCGGCACCTCGAGGGCGGCCAGCGCCGCGCGCGCCTCGTCGCGGCCGGCGGGTCCGCCGACCCAGAGCTGGCGCAGCAGTGCCTCCCACCGACGGCGTCTGGCAACGACCGCGCCCTCGTGCACGCGCGGCGCGGCGGCCACCGCGGCCCCGGGCTCACCCGGCGCGCCCAGCCACAGTCGGGGCAGCTGCTGCAGCAACGACTCCGGCCAGAGTCGGGCGATGCGTCGGCGCACGCGCGCCAGGCGACCCATCGACTCCAGCCCTTGGCGCAGGCCTTCGGCGTCTTCCGCGGCCAGCCGCCGCCACAGCTGCAGCAACTCGGCCAGATCGTCTTCCGACAGATCGGGCGCATCGTCGGCGAGGATGGCCTTGAGGCGACGCCGCGCCGCGCGCGTCGCCGCCGGCAGCGACGCCGCCGCCGCGGTGCCGCCGCCTGCCGGGGCGCCACTGCCGCGGCCCTGCGCCGCGCCCGCGTCGGCCCGCAGTGCGCCCAGCAGGCGCGACTCGGCCTGCCGCTCGTCGGCCGGCCAGGGCACGGGCCCCGCGTCGCGCGGCGCGCGGTCGGCCCACAGCGCGGCTTCCACCCGCGCGCACCAGTCGCGCGGAAGCTGACGCACCATCCTGCGCGCGACCGTGGCCGCATCGGGCGTGGTGCGCAGCCTGTCCAGCAGCGCGTCGCCGCGATGCAGCCACACCTGCTGCGCGAGCACCGCCGGATCGGTTCCGGCGCTCGCATGCCACGGCCACGCCCCGCGGCGCAGGAAGTGCATCAGCGTGCGCAGCGCCTCGTCGAGCGCGTCGCCTCGCTGCGGCCCGGCGACGCCGCCCGGGCGCGGCGCCCCGGCCTCGCCATCGTCGGTCAGCGCGCGCCGCAGCTGCTCGCGCAGCCGGTCGCGCAACCGCTCCTGCCACTGCGCCTCGAGATCGCCGGCGTCGATCTCGCCGAGGTCGATCTCGAGGCATTCCAACCTCAGCACCCGTGGCGCGGGCACCATCTCGCCGAACACCTCGTCGAGCAGGCGCACCGCCGTGCCATGCACGAACGACTGCACGCGTTCCTGCACCTCGAACGCCAGTTCCTCGGAGTCGAAGTCGACCTCGAAGTGCAGGTCCTGCACGACGTGTGCAGACCCGCCATCGCGCAGGGCGCCGGCCAAGCTCATCGGACGGCTTCCTTCGGCCACAGGTGGTCGACGAGGCGGGACGCCAGCTCGTCGACCTCCAGCTCGACCGCCGCCGGGTCATCCTGCGGACCCGGCCGGCACCAGACCCGGCGCCGCTCGAGCCATCGACCGTAGTCGCGCTCGAACGCGACCATCTCCTCGAACGCGAGCCAATGGGTCTGCACCTCCAGGTGCGCCGGCACGCTCAGGCGCAGCGTCTCCTCCGCCAGCTGGCGGAACGCCAGCTGGTGCGTGCGCACCGACCAGCCCGGCAGCACGGCGCTCAGCCTCAGCGTGTAGAAGTCCTGCGGCAGGCCCCGCTGCAGGTGCCCGGGGGAGTCCGGCCGCAGCGGGCGCAGCAGCACGTGCTCCACCAGGTGCAGGCCCTCGCACTCGTCGTTGAGGTCGACGAACGTGCGCCGCAACTGGCGCGCGGCCTGCTCCGCCATCGCGCGGCTCGGCCACGAGCCCAGGCGCCACCATCGCTGGTGCGCGTCGGGCCCCACCACCAGGTCGCAGGGCGCCGCGTCCTCGACCCGCGACGCCAGCTCCAGCACGCGAAAGCCGTCGTGGCCGGCCCCGGTACGCACGAGCGGGCCGTGCAGCCGGGAAGCACCGCCGCGCAGCCGCAGCAGCGACTGGTGCAGTGCGTCGCGGGTCGACGAACGCGCCGCGTCGGACGGCGAATCGCCCGTCGCTTCGCCGGGGGGGTCGTGGAACGACGGCTCGGGCAGCCCGTCATCCGCGGTCCCGGTCACCACGCTCAGCACCTCGCCGCGCAGCGCCAGCGCCGGTTCTATCGACCCGGCTGCCGCGTCGCTCAGCTCGACCAGGCTGACGCCGGCCTGCTGCAGCGCCTGCGTCAACGGCCGCGCGTGCTCGTACCGGAAGCCGAGCAGCAGGCAGACGCGCCGCGCCAGGCCGCAGTAGTTCTGACGGTTCCCCCACAGCGGCTCGGCGTAGTCGAACGCGCCGGCCCGGTCGCGGCTGAGCTCGACGATGTGGCGAAGGTAGCGCGCCTTGTTCACCAGCAGCCGGCGGTCGAGCTCGTCGCTGCGCAGGTGGCCGCAGAACTGGCGCAGCGCGTTCTGGGTGACGGTCTCGCCGTGCAGTGCCAGCAGGTGGTCGAGCAAGCGCGACTTGCGCATGCTCGATCGGTCGAAGTAGGCGCCCAGCTGGCGCGCCGTCTCGGCGTGCGGCTGCGTCACCAGGCTGTCCAGGCCGGGCACGTCCTGCGCGGTGAGCGCGGGCCACCAGTAGGTCTTCGGGTCGTCGGCCGCCGAGAACAGGTCGCGCAGGTGCCGCACTTGGGCCTCCCCGTTGGCGAGGATCTGCTCGAACAGCAGCAGGTAGGCCTGCAGCTGCTGCACGGCCGCCTTGCGCTGCGGCGAGGCCGAGTCGGGCAGCCCCTGCCTTCCGAGCCCGTACAGCGGCGGGAAGTGGTGTTGCACGGAGTGATGGCGCCAGGGCTCGGCGCGGAAGGTGCCGCGAGGCAGCCCGGACCGCTCCTCTTCCTGCAGGTCGCGCCGCAGGCGGCGGCGCTGGGCGCGGTCGGCGGCCTGCAGGTTCTGCACGCGCCGCCACAGCTCCTCCGGCGCGACGACGACGGCGTGCTGCCGACGACGCAGCTGCACGCGCACGCCGATGCGATCGTCCTCGTCCGGCGCGCCGGGCACATGCAGGCGCAGGGCCCAGTCGCCCTGGCTCCACCGCACCGCGCTGCTGGTCTGTCGCCGGTCCACCAGCAACGACAGGGCCTGCACTTCCTGGACGCCCTGCACCTGGCGGATCACGTGCGCCAGGTCGGCCGCGTACAGGCTCTGGCCGGGCGCGCCCTCCTTCTTCCTCTCGTCCTCTTCTCCTTCCAGGAAGCCGTTCTCGGTGCGCGGCCCGTCGTACACGCGGTCAAGCGTCCCCACCCGCGCGAGCACCTCGGTCCGGGCCAGGCGCTGCGGACTGCGGTCGATCCAGCGGCTCACGCGGTGGTAGATCTCGGCCAGCACCTCGGCCCCGTCGCGCGGGCCGGTAAGCTCGATCGTCGCGACCAGGTGGCACGGCTTGTCGCGCACCATGCGCGGCGGCGGCTCGACATCCTCCCCGAGGTTGCGCTCGCGGCGGTAGGCCTGCAACGCCTGCCGCTGCAGCGCCTCGGTCGAGGCGGCGGCGCCCGCGGCGGGCCTGAGCAGCAGACGGTAGACCCCGCGCGGAGCCGCCGGCGCCGGCAGCAGCCGGGCGTCGTCCAGATCGTCGACGCGGTCGAGCAGCAGCCGCCGGTAGTCGGCCGCCGTGGTCGCGCGGCAGCTGAGCGCCTCCCGCGGCGGGTGCAGCGCCAGCGCCTCGAAGCGGATGCGCCCGTCCGGGCCGGCGAGGTGGTCCTCGACCGGAAAGTCGGCGTGGTAGGCCAGCTCGGTCAGCGCGAAGCACAGCTGCTCGAGCACCGTGATGCCAGGATCGTGCAGGTTGTGGTCGGTCCACAGCGCCCCGCTCAGCTCCCGCAGATGCTGCAGGCCGGCATTCAGAAGTCGCTCGAAGCCGGCGGCGCGCGCCGCCTTGTCGCTGCGGCGGAGGGTGGCGGCGGGCGTGTCCATGGCGAGTGCGGGGTTTGCGTCAGGGGGCACGCCGCGTCGGGGGGTCGTTCGGTCCCGACGCGCCGCCCGCGGGAGCGGCCTGGCCCGATGGCCCGCCGGCCGCCGGCATCGCGGGGCCACCGGGGCCCTCGGGCAACGTGGCCGGCCACAGCTGCGTCACGTGCACGCGGATGAGAGGCGTGCCGGGGTAGGCGCATCGGGTGCGGATCTCCAGGCGATACGGCCCGGGGCCCTCCCCGGCCCACTGCAGCTCGAGCTGGTCGCAGCTTTCACCGAACCAGGCGCCGTGGCTGCGGATCCGCTTGCGGCGGTTGAAGCGCCGCTCGATCCAGGGGAAGCGGCGTGCCAGCCAGCCGACCACGCCCGTGAAGCGCGGGTTGAAGGCGTTGAGGGCCACGGCATGCAGCAAGGCGTGCCGCCCCGTGTCATCGACCCCGACGCTGGCCACGACCTCGAAGCCGACGCAGCGACGCAGGCGGTCGGCGAGCACGTGCCACTTGCCGTCGGCCTTCAGCTCGGCCGGGTCGGAGAGCGGATATGTGCCCACACGACCCTGTGCACCCACGATGCCGCGCACGTCGAGCGCGTGCGCGGGCTCGGCCTGGCCCACGCCGACGCGGCCCTCGCGCGTGAGCGTCAGCAGCGGTGCCGTGGCCGGCACGGCGGCGCCCGGCACGCGGGCGCCCGGCACCCAGGGCCCGGTGCGCGCCTGCGGCACGGGCTGCACCGCCAGCGCGTTGCCCGCCCCGCCATAGCGCACCGACCACAGGCCCTGGCGCGCGTTCTCGGCGCGGAAGAACGTGAGCAGCGCGTGCGCGCCGACGGCCGTGGTGACCTTGAGCCCGTCCTCCGGCGTCTTCTCGAAGCCCTCGTCCTGCATGTGCAGCATCGACGAGATGAGGTCGTCGAACTGCGCGCCGGTGGGCATGCACCCGTCGGCGAACTGCTTGCGCAGCGACTCGCGGCTGCGCACGCTCACCGGACCACCCTCCGCGCCGCACGCAGCGTGCCGCGGGATGCGCGCCCCGGGCGGGTCGACGGCCTCATGCCGGCCCGCCCCCGACCACGAACGTGCCGCCCACGCCGAGCATCGCGATCCCCGTGGCACGCGGCCGCCGGCCCGTGCCGGCCACGCCGATGAGGTGCTCGGGCATCGGCATCGCCAGGCTCCAGGCGGCGTTGGGCCGAAGCTCGCTGCCGGGCTCGGCGTCGCCGGAGCGTGCCAGGCCGCCGGCGCCCACCCACTGACCCTCCGACTCGTCCGGGCGGTCGAGCTCGTCCGGGACCTCGAAGCCGACTTCCCCGAGGGGGAATCGCGAGCGCGCCGTGTCGCCGAGCCGGTAGCGGCCGTCGGCCGTCTCGACCAGGTGCAGCAGCGACAACCGCCCGACCGCCTCCACCCCCGGGACGGCACGCACGACCGACTGCAGTTCGGCGCACTGCAGCCGCCAGCCGAAGCGCGCGCCGTAGCCCACGTCGTGCCAGGGCGACAGGTACTCGACGAGCGCGCGGTTGACGCGGCGCAGCGCCGCGCCGGGCTGCGTGGCGCCGTCCAGACGCAACAGGCAGCGCACCTGCACGCGCTCGTAGGTCGCGTTGCACACCTTCAGCACCGCCGATGGCGAGCACCGCGCCGCCAGGAAGTCCTCGATGCGCTGGATCGCGAAGGCGTCCAGGCGCGGCGCGAGCGTGCTGTCCTCGGGGTGGTTCAGGCGCACGTGCGGCACCACGACCACGCGCGCCTCGCCACGGCCGAGCCCCGACTCGCCCGGCGCCAGGCACTTGACCTTGAACACCTCGGGAAAGGACTCGAGCACCAGGCGCTCGATGTCCCACGCCAGGCTGGCGCGATTCTTGTGCCGCAGTCGCTCGCCGGCACGGACACGCAGCTGCGCGGTGTCCTCGGCGGCACGCCAGCCGCTGGACCGCTCGGGCTGCACGACGCCCGCCAGCCCGGCGATCGCCTGCGCCGCCTGCGAGATGCGCCGCGCCGGCAGCGGTGCGTCGGCCGCACCCGCGGCACCGCTCTCGCGGCGCAGCGTCAGTGCCTGCGCGTGCAGCCCGGCCAGCGGCGCTGCCGCGTCGAGGTCGCCGTCGCAGGCCAGCCGCAGCCAGACCAGACCCTCGCCGTCGCTGCCATCGAGGCCGCCGCCGGGCCCACGGGCGATCGCGGTGTTGCCCGCGCCCGAAAGCGGCGGCAGATCCAGCTCGACCACGCCCGAGCCGAGCATGCCCTGGGTGCCGTCGGCCTGCACGTGACGAGGCGCGAGCGGCCGCCATTGGTTGGCCTCGAGCCAGCTCCAGCGCAGTGCCGTGCGGGGCAGCGCCGCCCGGTTCGCCGGCACGTCGTCGCCGCGCAGCACGAACAGCAGGTTCAGCGGCCCTTCGAGGCGGCTGGCCTGCACGCCGATGCACAGGCTGCCGTCCGGCTCCAGGCGCGGCAGAAGCCCGTGGAACGAGAGCGCCGCATCGGGCACGAGCTCGCCGACGCCGAACGGCCGGATGTGCAGAAGCCGCTCGGGGTCGGACACCGGCTCGGCGCCACGCTCGGTGCCGGGGCGGATCGTGGTGCTGGCGGCATAGTCCACCCAGATGCGCTCGACCACCGGCGTGTACGGCGCGTTCGGCAGCGGCGCGGCCCGCCAGCGCCGTCGGGCCTGCCGCGTCAGCGCATCGGACAGCAGACCCGGGTAGGCCGCGTGGCCGAAGGCGCTGCGCGGCCCCACGAGCCGCATCCGGACCAGCCCGTCGCGCGTGGCCGGGTCGATCCGCAGCGGCACCTCGCTGGCCCAGGCATGCTGGCGCACGGTCTCGCCGTCCAGCTCGATGGTCTGCGCGGCGGGGACGCGGCCGTGCTCGTCGAGCTCGGCAAAGAGCGGCTGCGCGGCGGAGACGCCGCCGCACTCCTGCCACCGCCCGTCGCGCAGGATGGACAGCGCCAGCGTGAAACGGCCGTCGGTCAGCTCGTTGCCGTAGCCCCGGTAGTGGCGGGCAAAGCCGCCTTCGTCCTGAGGCAGTGCGCCCCACTCCACGTGCAGTGCCAGCGAATCGAGGTTCTTGCGCGCCGCCTCCGGCGAGCCGAACACCAGGTACGAGGACGTGGTGGGCAGCGGACCGAACGGGCTGAAGGCCTTCGAGGCGTCGAGCGGGCCGAGGTTGTTCTGCAGCAGGAGGTCGCGCGCCTCGCGCACCCGCACCCGCACCTCGGCCTCGAGCAGCTGCGCGCCGTCGAAGAGCGAGTACGGGTGCAGGCGCGCCCGTGGGCTCACCTGCAGCCGCAGCAGCGGCAGACGCGTGCGCCACAGGCCGCCGTGCACGGCCGCATCGGCACCGACGATGGCCGGGTCCTCCGGGCGCAGGAAGATCCTCATCTGCAGGCCGCCGGCGCCGGCCTGCACCCGCGGCGGCCGCCCGATCTGCACGCGTTCGGCGACGAACCAGCCACCGGCGTGCGTGAGGGACACGTCGAACAGATCGGTGACGTACTTGTAGAAGGCGAGCTCGCGCGGCTTGTACTCGGCGCGCGGTTCGTCGCACATCAGGTCCAGCGGTGTGCCCAGCCCGCCCTCGCGCCGCTGCGTGGGCGGCTCGGCCCTGAGGCCCATCGCCACGGCCTGCCGCCTCAGCAGACCGCGCTGCAGGGGAGTCAGCGCCTCGTCGTCGCTCAACATCCAGCAAGCGAACAGAGCGCCGAGCGAGCTGCGCAGCGTCTCGGGCCGGGTGGCCGCGAGAACGTGCCCCAGCAGTTCGTTCTGGCTGGCACGGGGCCAGGCCAGCCTCAGGTTGAGCTCGATCTCGCGCGGGCCCTCGCGCAACTGCAGGATCGGCGAGGCGATGACGAGGCCCAGCGCCGCCTCCTCGCTGCCCGGCCCGCCGCCGAACAGCGGCACCGGTGTCTCGGCCAGGCGGGCCGGATCCGCGCGCAGCGCCCTGATGCCCGTGACGTAGCCGAGCTCGGCCTCCGGCGAGATGCGCTCGTCGCGCTGCAGCCGCAGCGTGCACAGCGCCGCCACGCGCGCGTCGCCGATCGACGCGGGCCGCTCGGAGACATAGTGCAACGGCTGGCCCGCGATGTCCTTGCCGGCCACGAAGGCCGTGCCCTCCGGCAGCGTGATGCCCGGTCCCGAGAGTGCGTCGACCACGCAGGCCACGTGCACGCGATCGGGCTGGGCGGGGTGCGGCCGCAACCCGAGGCAGCGCTCGTAGTAGAAGTCGATGTGGCGGTCGCTGAAGGCGTTGACGCGCGCCTGCACCGACTCGTACAGGCCCAGGAAGGCCAGAAGCAGGCCGACCGAAGGATCGTGCCGGCCGCTGGCGAGCGTGCCGCGCAGGTGCGTGCGCGCCAGGTCACGCAGCTGCGAGAGGGCCGTCAGGAACGAGAAGAAGAGCTGGCGCAGGACGTCGCGGCGCGGCGGCTCCACGGGCAGCGCCAGGAGGTCACTCGCGCCGGCGTCGCGTGCCGCCGCATCCTCGTGCCACGCTGCCCGCAGCGTCCGATGCAGGGCGACGAGATCCTGCCCCTGCCATTCGGCGCCGCGCAGCTGCCGCATCACCGCGGCCAGCGGCGCGCTCAGCTGGCGTTCGACGAGCTGCCCGATCGCCTCGTGCACGATCGTCGCCGGCGGCGGCTTGCCCGACAGCGCCAGCCACCAGCCATCGACGAGGTGCGCCAGCTCGAGCACCTGATGGGCCAGACGCGACACCGGCGCCGAGCCCTCCCAACCGAGGAACGCCTGGCGCAGCCCGTAACGGTCGACGCTCGCGATGCGCGCGAGCACGAAGGTCTCGTCGCGCTCGAACCAGGTGCGCCAGGTGCCGACCTCGTGGCCGGCGTGGTCCACGCGTCGCAGGTGCTCGCCCACGCGCGCGCAGACCTCGACCAGCCGGTCCAGCCCCAGTTCGTCGACCTGGAAGCGGCGCGGCGACCACGCCGCCGGCGCGCGCTGTCGCTGCTCGGTGCCGCCGCTCATGGCTCGATCCCCGGGCCGACGTTGCCTTCGTCGAGGTACAGCGGGAAGACGAGGTTGTGCCGCGCGTTGGTCGTGCGCACCGTGTACTCGAGGCGCACGCGCAGCACGCCGGCCGGCGACTCCTCGAGATCGAAGTCCACGCTCTCCAGCGCGATGCGCGCCTCGAAGAAGAGCACGGCCCGCTCGATCTCGTTGCGCATCTCGGTGAGCGTGCTCTCGTTCAGCGGCTCGAAGACGAGCCTCTTCAGGTGGCAGCCGTAGCTCGGGCGCATCACGCGCTCGCCCGGGGTGGTGCCGAACAGGATGCGCAGGCTCTCGCGCACGTCGTCGACCTGGCTCACCATGAGCGCGTCGCCGGTGCGGGCGTCGAACGCCGGCGGAAAGGCCCAGCCCGTGCCGAGGAAGCCGGCCTGCACGGGGCGTCCGTCGGGGCCGTCCACCTCATCCTCCGATGATCACGGTCGGGCACCCCATGACGACGCTGCCACCGTGCGCGGTGCTGTCGCCCACGCGTGCCGCCGGGCGGCCGCTGATCAGCACGGTCGCCGAGCCCTTGACGATGGCGTCCGGCGGCCCCACGCACACGGCGCTGTCGCCCACCACCGCCGCCGGCAGCTTGCCGACCATCACGGTGGGCACGCCCGGGCCGATGACCGGGCCGCCGACATGCGGGATCGGCGGCAGGCCCGGCGTCACCATCGGGCAGGTGTGCATGTCGGTCAGGCGGGCGGCGGGCGGCATGGTGCGGGCACGGCAACGTCAGTTGATCATCACCATCGCGCCCTTGACGGTGGTCTGCCCGGCCGCGGAGAGCTCGGCCGTGGCCGAGCCCTTGGCGGTCAGGCCGACCTGCGCGCTGCAGGACACGTTCACGCCATCGACCTTGACGTCGGCCTTGGAATCGAGCGTGAGGTCGCCCGTCGCCGAGACGGTGATGGCGCCCCTGGCGTTGATCCGGATGTCCTTCGGGCTGTCCAGGGTGATGCCCGAGGCGTCCAGCCGGACCTTGTTGCCGTGCTCGTCGGTGAGCGTGACGGCCTTCTCCTTGTCGCTGAGCACGACGGTGTTCGCACCCGGCGTGGCGATGGTGATGGCCGCGTCCTCGTCGTTGAACTCGAGGCGGGCCTTGCAGCGCGTGACGACGGTCTTGACAGGGTTCGCCGCCTCCAGCGCTCGCGGAGGCGGGCGCTTGCTGCTGTAGAGGCTGCCCAGCACCACCGGGCTGGAAGGATCGTTGGAGAGGAATGCGACCAGCACCTCGTCGCCGACCTCGGGCACGAAGAACGCGCCGAAGGCGTTCGACGCGTGGAACTGCATCAGCCTCGCCCAGAGGCTGTCCACGCCGGCCGCCGGCAACCTGACCTGCACGCGGTGCTCGGCCGCGGGATCGGCGTCGAGCTTCAGCACCACCCCGGCGTGCAGTCCCTCGATGCCCGGCACCCAGCCCGCGGCGGGCGGCGCGACGATGTCCGGCTGCTCGGTGAACCATTCCGCCGGTGCGCCGAACTCGACCTCCGTGCTCCAGTCGCCCTGCTCGATGCGATGGGTGAGCCCCGTGGCCAGCACGGAGCCGGCGAAGCGCTCGCCCACGCCGACGAGCTCGACCAGCCGGCCCACCGCCGCCTTGGCCGTGCCCTGGAAGCGCATGTGCCCGCGCAGGCGCGACAGGCCCGACTTGAGCTGTTGCGCCCTCGCCCAGCGGTCGAGCGCCGCCTTGGGCAGCGCGGCACCCGTCTGCAGGTTCACCAGATCGACGCCGAGCACCTGGGCAAGCGCCGCCGAGTCGAGGTTGCCCTGCCGGTTGAGCCGCGTCGGCCTGGCCGTCGTGCCCGCCAGCAGCGACTGCGTCCTGGCGTCCCAGGCGCTGGCCTGCACCTGCGCGTACTGGTGGCGTGCGTCGAGCTCGGCATCGAACTCGATCAGCGTCTCGCCGTAGGCCACCTGCAGCACCGGGGCGCCGCCCGTCTCGGGCTCGGCCACGGTCACCTTGCCGTCGGTGACGACGACCAGGCAGCCGTTCGCCTCGGCACGCGCGAGCAGGAAGTCCCAGTCGGTGCAGTAGTGCTGGACCAGCTGCGCGTGGTGCAGGTTCGCGTCCGAGATGTCGGCGGCCAGCCCGCTGGCCGCGACCAGCGCGGCCAGGATCTGCCCGTCGGTCTGCTCCTCGTAGCGGGCATTGCGCCGCCCCACGGTCATCCTGAGCGCCTTGTCGCGGCACTCGACGACGAGCCGCGCGTCGTTGGCGCCGCCGATCGTGAGGCCATGCTTGACGACGATGCCCGAGAAGATCGGTGTCTCGTCGTCGCCGTAGCCCGCCTTGATCGTGAGCTCCACGCCCGGCTCCAGCTTGGCCGAGTCGCTCAGCGGGAACTTGCGCCCGGGCATGTCGCCGTCGCCGAAGACCAGCGTCGCGGCCGGCACCTTGTTGACGGCGCGCCGCACGGTGACGCTGATGAGGGCGGCGGCGTCCTCCGCACCCAGGCCGGCGCCGCTCAGCACGACACGCACCGGGCGGTCGGTCTCTTCGAGCGGGGAGCCAGGCATGGACGGCGTCACTCCAGCGGTGGAAAGTGCAGTTCACGACCCGGCTCGAGGCGCCGGAATTCGGTCAGGCCGTTGAAGCGCGCGACGTCGATGTAGTAACCCGGGTCGCCGTAGATGCGGTCGCACAGCAGCGGCAGCGTGTCGCCCTCGCGCACGAGCACGCGGTGACTCAGGTCGGGCGAGGACCGGTTGGAAACGAGCTCGCTCTGCTTGCGGCTCATCGCGCCGATGAAGCTCAGGTCCACCTTGGCGCGCAGCGGCTCGCCGCTCGGCTTGAACAGCGTGTACTGGGTGGACATCGATTCGAGACGACCGAAGAAGATCAGGCTGCCCCACAGCAGCCGCACGTGCGGCGGCTCGTGCAGCGAACCCACGTAGCGGTAGACCACCTTGGTCAGCTGCGCCACCTGCGCCTTGACGGGCACCGGCTCACGGCCGGCACCGGGCACGACGCCCGTGCCGTCGAGCACGAGCGCGAAGCTCACCTTCTCGTCGCCCATGGCGCTGAACTTCGGGTCGGCCGCGGCCTCGCCCAGCGCCTTCTGCTTCTCGTAGGTGATGCCGGCGGTGTGCTTGAAGTCGGCCGGGTTGATGAGCACCTCGAAGCGCACGCCGGGCTCGAGCTGGATCGTGCCGCCCGGGCGCACGAAGTACCGCGTCATCAGCAGCTTCGTCTTGGTGCCGCTCATCGCCGGTCCTGCTCAGCGCTCGCGCGCCGCCTTCAGCTGCTCGCGCACGTAGGCCTTGCACTCGGCGAGGATCTGCGCCCGCATCCGCTCGATCTCGCGCGACAGCGCACCGGCCGACGCGCCGCCGGGTGCCGGCGCCGCGGCGCGCACGCCCACCTGGGAGCGGATCACCAACTGGCGCACCTCGATCGTCATCGCCGCTCACACCTCGCGCTTGGCGTACAGGTAGGTCAGCTCGACCTTCTCCAGCGCCACCTCGTTCCGGTTCGACTGGAACGGTTCGACGTCCCACTTCACCGGGTACGCGTTCTCGAACGACCAGCTGCGCAACGGCTCGCCTCGCTCGTCGAGCAGGTGCACCTGCAGGCGCTGGGTGCCCAGCGGCTTCGCCAGGTCGCCCTCGAGCACCTCGCGGCACCAGGTCACCAGCCGCGACTTGAACGGCGCCACGCCGCGCTTGAGGACCAGGCGCTGGTGCTTCACCGCCTTCGGCAGCTGGTACACGAATCGGTTCTCGCCGCCCTCGACCACGGTTTCCGTCTCCATCTCGGAGCCGATGCCGCTGACCTCCTGGAACGAGCAGTCGGCGTCGCGCGCCGCCGTGCCGAAGGCCACCGTGAAGTAGAAGGCCGCCGGCGGATAGTCGCCCACCGGCGGGCGCGGCGGCGGCTTGCCCAGCAGCCGCGCCAGCGTGGGCGGCAGCGGCGGGATCGGAGGGACCGGCAGCGGCATCAGGCGTTGGCGATGGTGAGCCCTTCGTGAGAGATCACGATGGTCTCGACCGCCACCTCGTTGCCGTTGGCCTTCAGGTCGGTGCCGCTGATCTTGTTGGGCCACGCGTTCGCCAGCGTCCACACCATCGTCGGCGCACCGCCTTCGTCGAGCAGGCTGATCGTCACCGGCTTGCGCTTGATGGTGTTCATCTTGATCTCGTTGAACCAGTCCCAGAACTTGTTGTCGCTCTTGAACACGCCCTTCTTCATCGTGACGTCGCTGTACTTCTTCAACCCGGGCATCTTGATCACCGAGAACTGCGGGCTGTCGCCGTGCCGGTACTCGATGGGCTGCGCCTCGGCGTCGAGGCCCGAGACCTCCTGGAAGTGCATCACCTTGTCGTCCCACTTCACCTCGAAGCGGAACTTGGGAAGCGGCCACACGCTGGTGGATTGGGCCGAACCGTCGTCTGCCATGGTCGTTCTCCGGGCTCGTCAATGAGGCTGGTTCATGGTGGATCGCCGCCGGCGGGCGATCAGGACTTCTGCATCTGCTGCTGGAACGTGATCTCGATGAACTCCGCCGGGCGGCTGATGGCCACCAGCACGGTCACGCGCAGGATGCCCTCGAGGATGTCCTCGGGCGTCATCGTCTCGCCCAGGCCGACATGCACGCTGAACGCGTCGTCCGGCACGGCGCCGGCCAGGCCGCCGCGCTTCCAGATGCCGGTGAGGAAGTTGCCGATCATCGACTTGATCGTCACCCACGTGTTGGCGACGTTGGGCTCGAACACCATCGCCTTGGCGGCCAGCTTGCAGCTCTCCTCGAGCATGATCATCGTGCGCCGCACGTTGATGTAGCGCCAGTCGAGGCTGTTCCCGTCCAGCGTGCGCGCGCCCCACACGAGCGCGCCTTCGCCGATGAAGCTGCGGATCGCATTGATCGACTTGCCCTGCGTCGTGACGTTGAGATCCTCCTGATCGGCGTGCGAGATCTCGACCGCGGGCTTCACGACCCCGGCGACGCTGACGTTGGCGGGCGCCTTCCACACGCCGCGCGTGTTGTCGACCATCGTGTACAGGCCGGCCATCGCCGCCGACGGCGGCATCAGGTTCATCTGCTCCAGCGCCTCGTCCCGGATCTTGGTGTAGAGCTCGCTCATCGCGAGCAGCGACTTGTCCAGCAGCATGCGGTGCGGCGCGATGTCGTCCTTCTTCAGCTTGGCATCCTTCAGCCGCGCCTTGGCCTTGTCCTTCTCCGCGTCGGACTTGCCGCTGTCGTCGATCAGGCCCGCGATGTAGCCGGCCCACTGGTCGTCCGTCTTCGCCAGGTCCTGGACGGCGCGGATCCGCTCCGCGGCGCGCTTGTCCTCGGGGTCGGCGTCGGCCAGGCCGAGCTCGTCCCAGACGACGGCGGCGAGGTCGTCCGCGCTGCGGACCATCCAGTACCTGAAGTCGCCCGCCTGCATCAGCGACGTGTGCAGCCAGGGGTAGTAGGCGGCGGCGTAGTCGAGGAAGTTGATGCCGATGTCGTCGCGGAACTTGTCGATGCAGCTGCCCGCCTTGTCCTGGCGATCGAGCTCGCCGCCCCAGATGTCGAGGATGGCGACGCGGTTCTTCATCTCGTAGCCGCAATGACCGAGCACGGCCGTCTGCACCGTGAGGCAGTCCCTGCGCGGCAGCGACACCGCGTCGGGCACGACCACCATCGTCGGCTCCTGCTCCTTGACCAGCGGCTTGAGGCCGCTCAGCAGCCCCTTCTTGTCGGTGTCGCCGGCCTCGATGGTGCCGTCGGCGTACCGGCCCACCGAGACCACGTAGCAGGGGCCGCCGCCGTTCTGGAAGAAGTGGCGCATCGCCTGGTGCATGAGGAACCGCTTGCCGTCGGCACCCGGCGCGCGCGTCAGGCGGTACCTCTTCTCCTTGAGCTCGAACTCGGTGACCTGCACGCGCGGCTTGTCCATGCCGGGCGGCTCCGGCGGCTGGTCGGGCTCATCGCCGAGCAGTCGCAACTTCATGCGCTTGGGGAACTCGTCGGCGATCGCGTCCGCGAGGGCCTTGCGCGCCTCGTCGAGCGCCGTGGCGGCGGCCGACTTGGGCAGCGCGTCCTGCGCCGCCTGCAGGGCAGCGGCCTTGGCTTTCACCTCGTCGCGCTCGGCGTCGGTCGCCGCGGGCTTGCCGGCTGCGGCCTTGGCGTCTTCCAGTTCCTTCGACCGCTCGGCGACCGCCTTCCTCTCCGGGCTCTCGTTGAACGCGGTCCGTGCCGCGGCCAGCCCGTCAGTGGCGGTCTTCACCGCGGTCACCGCCGCGCTGGCGGCGGTCTTCGCGCTCGCGCGGTCCTCGTTCTTCACCGCCTCCTTCGGCACGCGCCTGATGTCGAACACCGGCTCCGGTGCGCCGCCGAAGTAGCGCTCGTACTCGGCCATCGACGCGATGCGCCAGGGCTTGCGCGTGAGGTCGTTGCCGCCGTTGTCGGCGCGCTCGGTGTAGCCGATGAACGCAGGCACCGCGGTGGCGACCTCGACCACCGAGTTCGGGAACGCGTTCTTCTCGACGATGTAGACGCCGGGGGTCTTCATGGCCATTGCAGGCTCCTGCGTGGGTTATCGATGCACGTAGATCTCGGACACCAGCGTGCGCTCGCCGCGGATGGCTTCCATGGCGAAGTGGTCCGCGCCCGGAACGGGCAGCCGCCTGACGAGGACCTTCCGGCCCGCGACGGTGCGCAGCTCGAACCGCCGCTCGGAGCGCTCGCGCAACTCGATGCCGCCGGTAGAGACAAAGGCCAGCATCGGGCGACCGTCGGGCAACTTCTCCGTCGTCGGCCCGCTGAACGACGCCGCGCCGCCGGGGGCGACGGCGGAGGCCGACGCGCCCTTGGCCGCGGCCACCTCCAGGGGCTCGTCGGACCAGTGGCCGACGAGGCAGTACTTCCAGACCGGCGCGCGCGCGGCGAGCGTGGCTTCGTACTGCACCGGGCCCTCTGCCGTCTCCTCTGCGCCCGGCGCGCTCACCCGTACCAGCGCCAGCGGCGGCGGGCGGCGGTGGGCGACGCCGAGTTCGGCCGCCACCCCGGGCCACTTCAAGGGCCAGGCGTCGGCGGCGCCGACCGCCGGCCCCGCGTGCAGGCGTCGCGCAGCTCCGCGCGCCACGGGCGGTGTCGACGCACCGCCATCGAGGAGCCACAACTCGTCGCCCAGCGACGGCAGGCTCGCGGTGACCGCGGCAAGCCGCGGGTCCTGGGCATGGACGGTCCACGCCAGGCCGGCGAGCGGCCGGGTGGCGGCCGCCAGCCGGTCCCGGTCGCCGATCACGAGCAGGCCGGAACCGGTCTCCCGGCAGTGGCCGTCCACCTCGCGCAGCCAGTCGAGCGCGCCCGCACACGCCATGAAGCGCAGGCCGTGGCACCTGCCGTCGGCATAGTAGGCATGGGCCAGCGCGATCTGCAGCAGGGGCGCGTGGCGGGCCATGTTCCGGGTGCCGTGGATCAGGCGCCGACGTGCGCCTCGGGTTGCACGATGCGCGGAACCTGCGCGCCGAGCTGGCCGGCGTCGAGGGCCAGCAGGCGCATGCGGTACAGCACCGAGGGCAGGTACTTGCCGCTCAGCACGCCCCAGAGGTTGCTCAGGTCGGCGATGCTGAGGTTCTCGATCTCCATCGTCAGGCGGTCGATGCGCGGGTCGAGGTCGGGCGTGTTCTGGTGATTGAAGACAGGCCGCCCCTGGAAGAACGACACCGTGCTGGAAAGCATCTTCAGTGCCTCGGTGTAGTGGCCGCCCGCGTAGTTGGCGGCGAACATCACCATCAGATTCAGGTGCACCGGCTCGGGCTGGACGGGCGCCCGCGGCGACAGCAGCCGGCCCGCCGCGCCGCTCGCCCCGGGCACGGCCTCGCGCTCGACGTTGACGAGGAAGGCCGCCACCTTGCCCGCCACCTCCTTGGCGACCGTGCCATCCTGTTCGTGCAGGTGGCACAACACGACGAGCTGGTCGTCCTCGCGCAACCGGAACTGGCGTTTCAGCGCCAGATCCAGCTGGCCCGTGACCTGGGCAAGGGCGATGTCGATCATGGGTTGGCGGAGTCGCTCGGCGTGCGGTGCGGCGTGGGGCGAGAAACCACGATAGGCCGGCGCCGTCGGCGCGTGCATCGGCTCGATGCGGAGATCGACGGTCGATCAACGCCGAGATCGTGCTTCCGGAATGCTGAGTTCGAGCCTCCGGATTGCCGAGGCGATGCCGGGGTTCGCGGCCGCGACGGGACTCAAGGGCCGTGCACGCGCCGCGGCCGCGCAGCGCGCGGCAGGCGCCCCGGGTGGGGCGCCATCGCGATTCGTGGGGCGGCCCGGCGGGCGCTCAGCCCGCCTGCGGGGTGCGGCGGCGGTGCGCCTCGCCGCAGGGCGTGTCCAGGCTCGTCAGGCCCTCGCGCAGCGCGTAGCGGGTGAGCTCGGCCACGCTGCGCAGGTGCAGCTTGTGCATGACGTGCTCGCGGTGCGTGGCCACCGTCTTCACGCTGACGTGCAGCCGCTCGGCCGCCTCGGCGGTCGAGTAGCCTTCGGAAAGCAGTTGCACCAGCTCGCGCTCGCGCGGCGTCAACGCCTCGCGTGGCGCCTCGCTCGGTCGTTGCTGGCGCAGGCGCATCTCGTCGACCACCACGCCCACCAGGTCCGGGCTCAGGTAGACCTGGTTGGCCATCACCTTGCGGATGGCCTGGCCGAGTTCCTCGCCCGGTCCCTCCTTGAGCACGTAGCCGCATGCCCCGGCATCGAGCGCCGCGAGCACGACGCGGCTCGTGTCGTGCATCGACAGGCAGAGCAGGCGCACACCGGGCTCCTCGGCGTGGATGCGCCGGATCGCGTCGACGCCGTTCAGCCCGGGCATGGAGACGTCGGTCACGAACACGTCCGGCTGCAGTTCGCGCGCCAGGCGCACGGCCGAGGCGCCGTCGCTGGCCGTGCCCACGACCTCCAGGTCGGGCTCGCGGGAGAGCAGGGCGCACAGGCCGGCCCGGATGAGGCCGTGGTCGTCGGCGAGCGCCACGCGGATGCGCTGGCCGGCAGGCGTGGCGCCAGGCGGGGCGGCAGGCGGAGCGATCATGGTCCGAGCACCTCGTTCACGGGCAGGCTCACGGTGGCGTGGGTGCCCGAGCCGACGCCGCTCTGGATCACCAGCGAGCCGCCCAGGGCCTGCATCTGCGCATTCGCACTGACGAGGCCGAAGCCTCCCTCGCGGCTGGGGCCGCGAGCCGCCCAGTCGGGCTCGATGCCGACGCCGTCGTCGATGACCTCGATCGTCAGCCCCCGTTCGTCACCACCGAGCCGGATCAGCGCCTGCCTCGCCTGCGCGTGGCGCTGCACGTTCACCGCCAGTTCCCGGACGACGCGATAGAGCATCCACAGTGCCGGCCTCGGCCAATCGACCAGCGGCAGATGGCCGTCGACCCGGAACTCGGGGCCGCCGGCGCGCCGCAGACGCCCGGCGAGCTCGACGAGCGCTTCCTCCAGGCCCAGCCGGAGGACGGGGCTGCTGAGGTCGAAGGTGGCCGTGCGCGTGGCCCGCGAGGCCTGCGCGAGCAGCGCCGACAACTCGTCCAGATGCGGCGCCTGCTGCGAGGCAGGCATGCCCCTCAGGGACTCGACGGCGAAGCGGGCCACCGTGAGGATCTGGCCGATCTCGTCGTGCAGGTCGCGCGCGATGCGCTCGCGCTCACGCGCCTCCGCGGTGGTGAGTTCATGCGCCAGGGCACGCAGACCCTGGCGCAGCACCTCCTCGCGTGCCGACGCAGCGTCGGCCGTCCCACCCTCTGCCCTCATGTTCTCGGCCGGGCGCGCGCCCCGATCCTGCTTCTTGGGGTCTTCACGATACGCCCCGGGTGCGGGGCGGTGTCAATCCTGAAATTAATCACAGCCCCGGATCAGATCTTCGCCAAGCGCGCGTCGCGGCGCCAGGTCCGAGGCTGCTACCGGATGCGCCGCGCCTCGACGTAGTACCGCTTCTCGTGCGCCTCGCCCATCGAGAAGGTCTTGCGGGGCAGAGGGCCATCGTGCATCACGCGCTTGAGCAGTTCGCCCTTGGGCACGGTGCCGAGGTGGAAGCCGGCGTGGCCGGCCTGCTGCGCGAGGCGCTCGAGCGTGTCGTCGCCGTGCACGTAGTCGACGTCGGCCGCACCGCCACGCGCCATGAAGTCGTCGACGAAGGCCTGCACCGTGCCGACGGACAACGAGGCCTCCGGCTCGGCGATGCGCGCCACGGCGAAGCGCGCACCCGGCTCGACGATGCCCACGGCCTGCATCGACCCGTCGGCGCGCGCTTCGGCGGCCTGCACCTCGGCGCGCATCGCTTCGGCGCCGTTCACGTCGGCGAGCCGCAGCCGGGCGCCGAAGTGCCCGGCCAGCGCCGCGCGCAGGTCGCTCCCGACACCGATGAGCAACCGGTGAATCGGTGCGAAGTGCAATGCCGGGTCGTGGATGTTCTCGACCTCCACCAGCGCGTAGCGGCTGGGGTGGTCCGGGCCGACACGGGCCTTCGCCTGTTCCCAGATCGACTTGGCCGTGGCCAGCGAGTGGTTGCCGTCGCCCACGGCGAAGAGCATCGGCGGCGTGCCCTCGGGGACGTCGTAGCGGCGCGCCACCACGGCCGGTTCCGCCAGGGCGGACAGTGCCGCGCAGGCCGCCTCGGCACGCCTGCCATCGACCGCGAAGCCGGCGACACGCCCGCCACCGAGCATCAGGTCGGTCTCGTACAGCGGCCCCTGCATGGCGCGGCGCGCCTCGACCTCGGCCGCGATCGGCTCGATCACCGTGCGCTCCGGGTCGTCGATGAGCACCAGGATGTGCGGCAGTTCCAGTTCGGCCTCGCGCCGCACCTCGATGCGCGGCGCCAGGCGCGAGACGATGGTGCCCTCGGTCGGCCGGATCAGGCTCGTCGAGTTCGCGCTGAAGTCGTAGTGCTCGAGGTCGAGCTCCAGCATCAGCCCGCGCCGGGTGCGCCCCTCGACCGTGCGCTCGACCAGCACGGCACCCTCGTGCGGCTCGAGCAGCCCGGCCTCCAGGCAGGCACGCATCGAGCGCTGGATGCGCGCGATGCGCGCCGGCGCGTCCGGCGCGCCCAGGTGCACCTCCGGAAAGACGAGGTTCAGCGTCGAGGGCGCGTCGCCGACGAGCCGCTCCACGCGTTGCCAGTACTCGGGCTCGGAGGTGTACTGGTCGCAGGCGATCACCGCCCACTTCGCGAGGTCGACGCCGCGACGTGGCAGCAGCAGGTGCGGCAGCCGGAAGCCGGTGCGGGCGCTCATCGAGGCCGCCTCGTTCGCGACGCGGGTCGCCGACAGGCCGCGGTCATCCTCGGGCACTCCGGGTCAGGTCGCGTACGATGCGGCGCCGGGCTGCGCCGGGGGGGCAGCGTCGGGCCGGGCCGCCGATGCCGCGGCCGCCGCGTCGCCGCCGGGCGCGCCGCGATAGAACGCCTCGACCTTGCCCTTGATCTTGATCATCAGCGGGTTGCCACGCCGGTCCAGCGTCTTGCCGGCCGGCACGCGCACCCAGCCTTCGCTCAGGCAGTACTCGGCCACGTCGAAGCGCTCGCGGTCGTTGAAGCGGATGCCGATGTCGTGCTCGATCACCTCGCGCACGAAGTGCGGGCTGCGCGGGTCGGTGCTCAGGCGGTCGGGCAGAGGGGGGGGCGTCGTGGCGGCGGTCATCGTGGCGTCTCGGGAAGAGGTTCGTCCGGCGTGGGGTGGGCGCGCGCCGGCGGCGCCGCATTCTGCGGCATGCGTCATCGCCGGGCGACGAAGGAACCCCGGCCGGATCTCGGCGGGCGGCCGACGACCCTGGCGCGGGGCCGAGGTCGGGGCCGTCACGCCTGGCAGGGGCGTAGCGGCCGCTAGCATCGCACGATGACTTCGCTGCAAACCCTCGAGCTCGACCCGGGCGAACCGCCGCGGGCCACGGTCGTCATCCTGCATGGCCTCGGGGCCGACGGCACCGACTTCCTGCCCTTCGCCGACGAGCTGGACCTCTCTCCGGTCGGCCCCGTGCGTTACGTGTTCCCGCGTGCGCCGGTACGGCCGGTGACGGCCAACGGCGGCCACCGCATGCGCGCCTGGTACGACATCCTCGCCTTCGGCGGCAGCGCCGGCGAGGACGAACCCGGCCTGCGCGCGAGCTTCGCCGCCGTGTACGCGCTGCTGGACCGCGAGGTCGCGCGCGGCGTGCCGGCCTCGCGCATCGTGCTGGCCGGCTTCTCGCAGGGCTGCGCGATCACGCTCGGCGCCGGGCTGCGCTACGGCCAGCGCCTCGCGGGACTCGTCGGCATGTCGGGCTACCTGCCGCTGGCCGACACGGCCGCCACCGAGCGGCACGCCGCGAACGCGGCCACGCCGGTGCTGCTGGCGCACGGCACGCAGGATGCCGTGGTCGCCGCCGCGCGCGGCCAGGCGGCGCGCGCCGCGATCACCGCCCTCGGCAACCCGGTGCAATGGCACGACTACCCGATGGAGCACTCGGTTTGCATGGAGGAGGTGCGGGAGGTCGAGCGCTTCCTCCTGCACGCCCTCGCGCCGGGTGCCCGTGGCGATGCCGAAGGCACTGCCGCGAGCCCGTGAGCGGCCTGCCCGTGCCCTGCCCCGGCAGCGCGTTCCGGCACGGCCCAAGGCCCGGTGGCGTTTGCGCCAGGGAGAGGGCGAACCCTCGACACACCGCGCCCGTCGCGCAGGGCACAGCGAGGCCCTTGGGGTCGCGAGCCGCCCTGCGCGACGCCGGACTCAGGTGGTGACCGCGTTCATCGGGTTGGGCAGCACCAGCGTGGCATGGGCCTGGATCGCCTGGGCGATCTGTCGCACTTCGGCGGGGGTCAGCTGCCGATGCGCTGGCAGGTCCATGCGACTCGACAGGCCGGCGTACTCACCTTGCTCGAAGGCCCACGAGCCGGCCCTCAGGTGACTCAGCGTGATCGACCCAGGCGGGTCCTGCAACGAGTTCTGGAACTCGCGATAGAAGTGGCCGGTGGCCTGCGATGCCGCCTCGGCACGTTCGGCCACCGAGTGGCCGGGCCGTTCGGCCACCGCCTTCTGCGCCAGGAAGTCGGGGCCGTAGTAGGCGACAAACAGGTGCTGCATCGCCACGGCCGCACTCATCATGCCCAGACCACCCGGCAGCGCGATGGTCTTGCTGGTGTCGATGACGGTGAAGGCATCGCCAGTCTGACTCGACTTCACCGACGGGCCGCGGGCGCCTCGGATCTCCACCTGCGGGAAGCGAGGCCGGAGCCCCGCCTGCAACGTCGACACCACCGAATCGCTGTCGTCGGCCTTCCGCCCCTTGCCGGCATAGCAGGACGTGAAGACGATCTCCCTGATCGCCTGCTGCAGGCCGACGCGCCGGTCGGTCAGGCGGCGGAGCAGGTCAGGCGTGGGCACGTCGCCCGACTTTCCTACGCGGCCATGGGCGACGAAGTACAGCGAATCCTCCGGCTTCAGGATGCTGAAGTCGGCCTGGGGAAACAGGGCAAAGGGTGGTCCGCCCCGCTTGAGCGCGTAGTCGATCGAGGTCAGCTCGATGAAGTCGCCCGTCATCGCCGGCTTGTTGAGGACCGTCATGCGCTGCACCGTCGTGCCGAAGGCCGCGTGCAGCCGACTGCGCTGCTCCACCACGCGCGGGCTTCGCTGCAACGGCCCCACACGTTCCGCGAGGCCATCGTCGAGCCCTCGCCGCGACGTCGCCGCAGGCGCGGTGCCTCGCCGTACTGGATCCGAGCGAGTCGCCCTGATCGACATGAGAACCTCCACCCCGCCTCACCGGCCTTGTTCAGTGTACGGCGTGCGCAGTCGGCGTCCGCGACGGTTCGCGCTCCGCCGCAGTCCATACGGCGCATCGTGCACCCCGAGTTCGCCGACGACCACGGCCAGCGGCCGCTGCACAACGTGAACCCGCGGCGACCGTCGCGACGACCCCTTCGACCTGGACGAGGGCCGCAGCCAGCTGCCGGGCCGCACGCAATGATCGACCTCGGCGCGTCGGCGCCCCAGGAACGGAGCCCGCCCATCGCTGAGGCATCATCCTGGCGCACCGCCGATCGATCTTGGTGCGGCGCGGGCATCGCGCCCGTCCGAAGCAGGCTCTGGCATCACCCTTGCTGAAACAACCCCATGGACCTGACGCCGCGCGAGAAGGACAAGCTGCTGCTGTTCACCGCCGCCCTGCTGGCCGAGCGCCGGCGCGCGCGCGGGCTCAAGCTCAACTACCCCGAGGCGGTGGCCTTCATCAGCGCCGCCATCCTCGAAGGCGCGCGCGACGGCAAGACGGTGGCGCAGCTGATGAGCGAGGGGCGGAAGGTGCTCGCGCGCGCCGACGTGATGGAAGGCGTGCCCGAGATGATCCCGGAGATCCAGGTCGAGGCCACGTTCCCGGACGGCACCAAGCTCGTGACCGTGCACCACCCGATCAGCTGAGGGGCCGCGCCGACGCTCCGACGCCCGTCCACCCGAAGAGAACAGGAGGCCCCACCATGTCGTTCAAGCAAGCCGCCATCTTCGCGGCCGCCAGCCTGCTGGCCGGCGCGACCGCCGCCCACGAGGGCCACGGCGCGCCACCGCTGCACCTGCACGACGCCGAGATGCTCGGCCTGGGCGCGCTGGCGGCGGTGGCCGTGGCGGCGATCGGCGGAGCACTCTGGCACTGGTTCGCGGGCCGCGACTGAGCTGCACCGAACTCGACCGGACTCCACTGACCTGAGGGCGCCCCGATGATTCCCGGCGAACTGCTGCCCGCCGATGGCGAGCACGAGCTCAACACGGGCCGCGCGACCGTGACGCTGCGCGTGGCCAACACCGGCGATCGGCCCATCCAGGTCGGCTCGCACTACCACTTCGCGGAGACGAACGCGGCGCTCTCGTTCGACCGCGCCGCCGCGCGCGGCATGCGGCTGAACATCCCCAGCGGCACGGCCGTGCGCTTCGAGCCCGGGCAGGCGCGCACCGTCGAGCTCGTGGCCTTCGCCGGCGACCGCCGCGTCTTCGGCTTCCGCGGCCAGGTGCAAGGCGCCCTCTGACGTTCTGAACCCGAAGCACGCGCGGGCGTTGCGCCCCTGGCGATGCGTGCACGGACCCCCAGGAGGAACCCCCGACCATGGCGAAGATCAGCCGCCGCGCCTATGCCGAGATGTACGGCCCCACCGTGGGCGACCGCCTGCGCCTGGCCGACACCGCGCTCGTCATCGAGATCGAGCACGACCACACGCTGAAGGCCGGCAGCCACGGCGAGGAAGTGAAGTTCGGCGGCGGCAAGACCATCCGCGACGGCATGGGCCAGAGCCAGCGGCCGAACGGCAGCGGCCCCGGCGACGCGATGGACACCGTCATCACCAACGCCGTCATCGTCGACCACTGGGGCATCGTCAAGGCCGACATCGGCATCCGCGGCTGCCGCATCGCCGCCATCGGCAAGGCCGGCAACCCCGACGTGCAGCCGGGCGTGGACATCGTCATCGGCCCGGGCACCGAGATCATCGCCGGCGAAGGGATGATCGTGACGCCCGGCGCCATCGACAGCCACATCCACTTCATCTGCCCGCAGCAGATCGACGAGGCACTCGCCAGCGGCGTGACGACGATGATCGGCGGCGGCACGGGCCCGGCCACCGGCACGCTGGCCACCACCTGCACGCCAGGGCCGGAGAACATGGCGCGCATGCTGCAGGCGGCCGAGGCCTTCCCGATGAACCTCGGCTTCCTCGGCAAGGGCAACGCCTCGCAGCCGGCGGCGCTGATGCAGCAGGTCGAGGCCGGCGCCATCGGCCTCAAGCTGCACGAGGACTGGGGCACCACGCCCTCGGCCATCGACTGCTGCCTCGGCGTGGCGGAGGCCACCGACACGCAGGTGTCGATCCACTCCGACACGCTCAACGAGAGCGGCTTCGTCGAGGACACCATCGCCGCCACGAAGGGCCGCACGCTGTGCGCCTTCCACACCGAGGGTGCCGGCGGCGGCCACGCGCCGGACATCCTGCGCGTCGTCGGCGAGGCCAACTTCCTGCCCTCGTCCACCAACCCGACGATGCCCTTCACCGTGAACACGGTGGACGAGCACCTCGACATGCTGATGGTGTGCCACCACCTCGATGCCAGCATCGCCGAGGACCTGGCCTTCGCCGAGAGCCGCATCCGCAAGGAGACGATCGCCGCGGAAGACGTGCTGCACGACCTGGGCGCCATCAGCATCATGAGCAGCGACAGCCAGGCGATGGGCCGCGTCGGCGAGGTGATCATCCGCACCTGGCAGACAGCCCACAAGATGAAGCTGCAGCGCGGCGCACTGCAAGGCGACTCGGAGCGCGCCGACAACCAGCGCGTCAAGCGCTACGTCGCCAAGCTCGGCATCAACCCGGCGTTGGCCAACGGCGTGGCGCACGAGGTCGGCAGCATCGAGGTCGGCAAGTGGGCCGACCTCGTGCTGTGGAAGCCGATGCTCTTCGGCATCAAGCCGAGCCTCGTGCTCAAGGGCGGCTTCATCGCGCTGGCCGCGATGGGCGACGCCAACGCGAGCATCCCCACGCCGCAGCCGGTGCACTACCGCCCGATGTTCGGCAGCTTCGGCGGTGCCGTGAGTGCCGGCTCGCTCACCTTCGTGAGCCAGGCCGCGGTGGCCGGCAGCGTGCGCGAGAAGCTGAAGCTGCAGAAGACCGTGGCGGCCGTGCGCGGCAACCGCCGCGTGACGAAGAAGGACATGGTGCACAACGCCTACCTGCCGAAGATGGAGATCGACGCGCAGACCTACGAGGTGCGCGCCGACGGGCAGCTGCTCACCTGCGACCCGGCCAAGGAGCTGCCGATGGCGCAGCGGTACTTCCTCTTCTGAGGCCACGCGCTCGCGCCGAGGCGTCGGCCCGCCGGCCGGCTGTCGCACCGCGCAGGCCCTTCTTCCGATGTCGGCCCCCTTCCTTCACCTGCTCTGGCTCGCCTCGCCCGCGCTGCCCGTGGGCGCGTTCAGCTACTCCGAGGGGCTGGAAGCGGCCGTCGACGAAGGCGCGGTGCACGACGAGGAGCGCGCGCGCGACTGGCTGCTGAACCAGCTGACGCTGGTGCTGGCGCGCTCCGAGCTTCCGTTGATGGCGCGCGCCTTCACCGCGGCGCAGGCCGGCGAAGCCGGGGCGCTTCAATCCCTCAACGACTGGGTGCTCGCCACGCGCGAGGCGGCCGAGCCGCTGGCGCAGACGCAGCAGATGGGCAAGAGCCTCGTCGCCTGGATCGAGTCGCTGCAAGGTGACAGCCCAGCGCCCTGCCCCACTCTGCCGCTGCTGCGCGCGCTGAAGCCCGCCCCCACGTGGCCGGTGGTGCTGGCCTGCGCCGCCGCCTGGCGCGGCTCGACGCTCGAAGACAGTCTGCACGCCGCCGCCTTCGGCTGGGCCGAGAACATGGTGCAGGCCGCGGTGCGTGCCGTGCCCTTCGGCCAGAGCGCCGGGCAGCGCCTGCTCGCGCGGCTCGTGCAGGCCATCCCCGGCGCTGTCGAGTCCGCGCTCGCCGCCAGTGAGCCGATCGCCTTCTCGCCGCGCCTGGCCATCGCCAGCGCGCGGCACGAGACCCAATACTCCCGCCTATTCAGGTCCTGAACAGGTCCTGAACCGAACCCGAACCCCGAACGCGATCCGACCATGAGCCAGCTGCACCACATTCCGAACCGCACCAAGCGACTGCCGCCCCTGCGCGTGGGCGTCGGCGGCCCTGTCGGCTCCGGCAAGACGACGCTCGTCGAGATGCTGTGCAAGACGATGCGCGAGAAGTGGGACCTCGTCGTCGTCACGAACGACATCTACACGAAGGAAGACCAGCGCCTGCTCACCGTGGCCGGAGCCCTGCCGCCCGAGCGCATCATGGGCGTCGAGACCGGCGGCTGCCCGCACACCGCCATCCGCGAGGACGCGTCGATCAACCTCGAGGCCGTCGACCAGATGCTCGGCAGGTTCCCGGACGCCGACGTCGTGTTCATCGAGAGCGGCGGCGACAACCTCGCGGCCACCTTCAGCCCCGAACTGAGCGACCTCACGATCTACGTGATCGACGTCGCTGCCGGCGAGAAGATCCCGCGCAAGGGCGGCCCCGGCATCACGAAGAGCGACCTCTTCGTCATCAACAAGACCGACCTCGCGCCGCATGTCGGCGCCGACCTCGAGGTGATGCGGCAGGACACCGAGCGCATGCGGCCGCGGCGGCCCTACGTGATGACCAACCTCAAGACACGCGAAGGGCTCGCCGACGTCGTGCGCTTCATCGAGCGCCAGGGGCTGCTGGTTGACGCGTGACGACGGCGTGGCCGCGGCCGCGCGCGATGCCGGCGGCGCCGGTGCGATGAAGGAGCGCCGCCCCGCCCGCGCTGCGCCCGTGGCGGAGGCGGACCCCGGAAGCGACGACGCCGGCGCGCGCTGGCCTGCGCGGCTCGAAGTGCAAGCGTGCCTGGACGAGCGGGGCACGCGCGTGCAGCACGCGCACGTCGGGCCGCTCAGGCTGCTGAAGACGCTCTACCCCGAGGGGCCGGGCATCGCGCACGCGGTGCTCGTGCACCCGCCCGGCGGGCTGGTCGGAGGCGACCGGCTCGACGTCGAGCTCGACGTGGGCTGCGGCGCGCACCTGCTCGTCACCCAACCGGCGGCGACGCGCTTCTACCGCAGCGTGGCCGGCGTCGCCGCGCAAAGCATGAGCGCGCGCGTGGCCAGCGGCGCGCGGCTGGAGTGGCTGCCGCAGGAGACGCTGGCCTACGACGGCTGCGAGGCGCTGAACGCGTGGCACGTGCGCCTGGAGGGATCGGCCTCGCTGCTGGCGATGGAGGTGCTCGCGCTCGGCCTGGGCGCCGCCGGCAAGCCCTTCGCGAGCGGGCACTTCTTGCAGCGGCTGCACATCGAGGGCCTGTGGCGCGAGCACGGCGTGATCGACGCGCGCGATTCGGCGTTGCTCGACGGCCCCTGTGGCCTGGCCGGGCGGCGCGTGCTGGGCACGCTGGTCCTGGCGGCCGGCGAACCCCTGCCGCCCGCCGTGGCCGAAGCCGCGCTGGAGGCCGCGCGGGCGGTGATCGGCGAGGAGACTGGGGGCACCGTCGGCGACGCGCAGGCCGGCCAGGGCGCCGGCGTAGCGAGGCTGGGCGAGGGCGATCCCGGCGGCGCGATCGAGGGGGGCAAAACAGCCGCAAGGGACGAGGACGCCGAAGGGGCCGTCGCAGCGCGACCCTTGCTCGCCGGCGCCACGCTGCTGCACGGCCGGCTGCTGGTGCTGCGTGCGCTGGCCGACGAGGTCGAGCCCGCGATGAGGCTGCTGCGCCGCGTGCGCACCCGCTGGCGCGCGCAGGCCTGGGCGCTGCAAGGCCCGGAGCCGCGACTTTGGGCGTTGTGATCAGCGCGCACTCGCGGGCCGCACGATGCGCAAGGTGCGTGCAGTTCCTGCGGTGTGTGGGGTGCGTGCGGTGCAGTGCGGCGCGCGCGCACGCGCCGGGTCGAGGCCCTCAGGCCCAGGACAGCAGGCCGATCACCGACGCCACCACGAGGCCGTACCGGGCTGCCTTGCCGGCGGCGATCCATGCCAAGCTGGGCGCGAACGGCAGCCGCAGCCAGCCGGCAGCGAGCACCAGCGCGTCGCCGACGAGCGGCACGAACGACAGGAAGAGCGCCGGCGGGCCGTAGCGGCTCAGCCTGGCCATCGCCGGCTCCGAGAGCTGGAAGCGCAGCCCCTGGAAGCGCTCGAAGCCGTGGCGGGCGGCCACCCCCATGCCGAACGAGAGCGCCGCGCCGACGACGTTGCCGAGCGTGGCGACGCCGAGGGCCTGCCAGGCAAGCGACGGGTAGGCCGTGAGCAGCCCCACCAGCACCACCTCGCTCGTGCCGGGCAGGAAGGTCGCCGACACAAGGGCCGAGGCGAAGAGCCCCGCCAGCCCGGCGTCGGCGCTCAGCCAGCCCTGCGTCCACGTGCCGATCGTCTCGAGCCACTCGCGCATGGGCGGGCATTCTGCCGGCCCGGCATGGGGGGCCAGGGATGGCGCGGGTCGGGCACGAAGCGACCTTCGGCCTGGCGGAGCTTGCGCAAGGGAGTGAAGGTCCACCAGTCGAGCGCCTCGCCCGTGCGAGCCTGGTGGATGGCCGCGGCGAAGGTGTCCCACACGCAGGGGTCGTGCCGCCGACCGGTCTGGCGCTGCAGCGCGAGGTAGAGGTCGTCGGGCTCGCACGCAGCCAGCTGCTCGAGCGTGTCGATGCCCAGCAGCGAGAGGTCGGCACGCATTGCAGGGCCGACGTTGCGCAGGCGCAGCAGCGGGTCGGCGGCAGCGGCTCGCGGGCGCGTGCGGGCGGTGCTCATGGTCAGCCCTCCGGATGGCGAAGCGATGATGCGGGCGGCCGGCTCGTCTCGGTCAACCGAAGCGTCCTTGCAGCATCCATTGCACGTCGGCCCCACCCTCGGCCTGCTCGGTGCGAGGCAGGCGGCCACGCCACACCCACACCAGCGAGCCGTCGGCAGCCAGGGCGACGAAGTAGTCGCGTGCCGCAGGTGCGCCGTCCCACCAGCCGGCCTCGATGCGCTCGGGGCCGCTCACGAGCTGGAGCGGCTGCCCGTCGAGCCAGGGCAGCGCGTTGCGCTCGGGCAGCGGCACCGGCTCCGGCAGCAGCCAGACCGGGCGGTTGAGCGGCAGCGCTCGGGTTTCGCAGCCGGCCGGATCAGGCAGGCCGGGCCTCGGGTTCGCGCCGAGGGCCGGCATCGCGCGCCCCTTGCCGCGCCTCGAGGCCGTAGTCTCCACCGTCACCGCCCCTGGCACCGCTGCGGCCCGTGTCGCTGCGCCGCCCCCCTGCTCCGCGACGGCCTCGCCGGAATCAGCCCCGGCGGCACCGCGCACCACGGGCACCCCCTTGCGCGACCCGACCGATCCGGCCGACCTGGATGCGGCGAGGCGGGCCTTCGCCTCTCGTTCCACGACGCAGGCACGCGCGACCGCGCTCCTTGTCGTGGCCTGCGCGGGCGTGCTGCGGCTGCTGCGCTCGGGCCGATGGTCGGCGACCGGCTCCAGGCGCTGCACCTGCGCGTCTCCCAGGCGAGCCCGCAGGCGCTCGAGCAGGCGGGCCAGCCCCAGCGCTTCGCTGGCGCGTGCCGGAAAGAGCTCGCCATTGGGGGGCGCGCCACTGGCCAGCTCGCGGCAGCGCAGGCGCAGCTCCAGGGTCGGCGCGGCCAGCGACACGCGGGCCAGGCGCTCGCGCAGCAGCAGCTGCAGGTGCGCCGGGTCGAGGGCCGGCTCGGCCATCTCGATGCGCAGCTCGGTGACCGGCACCGGTGCGCCCCGCCCCTGGTGGCGTGGCTCGTGCCGCATCGACAGCGTGAAGGCGGCGATGCGCGCGTGACGCGCCTGCGCCCACGCCACCAGCCGGGCCAGCAGCACCGAGGCGGCGGCGAGAACCTGCTCGGCGCTGTCGGCACGCTGGTGCAGCTCGAGGCGGGACTCGAAGCGCTCAGGCAGCTCCAGCCAGCGGCGGGGGTCGGGCGCGCGGCCGAACGCACGGTCGAGATCGAGCAGCAGGCCCTCGCCGAAGCGTCTGGCCAGGCCGGTGCGCGGGAGCTCGCGCAGGTCGGCCAGGGTCTTGAGGCCCATGCCTTGCAGCGCCTCCCAGTGCTCTCGCCCGGGCCCGAGCAGCCACACCGGTGCGTGCTCGAGCAGGCGCGCGAGTTCGTCCAGGCGCGTCGCGTGAGCGCCGAGCACGGGGTCGAACGAAGCGCTCGCTTCGCGGCCCGAGGCACGCCTTGGCCGAGGGGTGCCTGCGCCATCGCCCGTCTTCGCGGAGCCCTGCGGCGCGAGACTGCCGGCCTCCTTCGCAGCGGCCGCGCCCCAGCGGGCCAGGACGGCTGCGCCCAGCGCGGTGGGAGCGGCAGCGACCTGCACGCGGTGCGCCAAGGGCACCAGCGCCTCGCGCACCCGCTGGTGCAGCGCCGCGAGCCCGCCGAAGAGGCGCAGGCTCGACTGCACCTCCATCAGCACCGTGGCCGCGCCTTCATGCAGGGTGACGGCCGGCGTGAAGGACAGCGCCACATGAGCGACGGCGCGCAGGGCCAGCGCATCGCGGCCGGCGTCGGCCTCTCCCAGCAGCAGGTCGGGCGCGAGCGCCAGCGCCGTGGCTCGCTTGATCCCGGCACCGATGCCGCGCTCGGCCGCCGCGGCATTGCACTCCGTGATGCGATGCTCGGCCACCAGGGCCACGGGCAACGCCCGCGACTCGGCCCCGCGCACCGGCAAGGTGGCGCAGAAAGCCTCCAGCGACAGCGAAGGCAGATGGAGGGCCAGCCACAGCATGGGTGCGTCGCGAGGCGAGGAAAGGCCCCGGCAGGCTCACGCCCACGACCCTTGAGGTTGCCCCAGCGGATTGCCTGAAGCGTGCGAGGCCTCCGGCGGCGAGACGGTGTCAGGCATGACGCTCGCGCCTGACTGCGCGCGCAGGCGGGCCGGCTGCGCCAGCACCGGCCGCAGCTCGATCAGCAAAGGCTGCGGCAGCGGCGGCCCGCGGCGCTTGAAGACGTCGACGCGCAGCCAGTCCGGAGCTGCTGCAGCAAGCCGCAGCCGCAGCGGCGCCGGACTGGCCTGCTGAGCCGCCTGCTCGTCGCGCAGCAGGAACGCCGGTCCCTCATGGCTTTGCGCTGCCAGCTGAAGGCGACGCAGCGCGTCGGCCGGCATGCGGGCGGGCAGCCACGCGAGCACGGCGCCGACGTGGCCGCTGCGCAAGGCATGCTCGAGCGCCCAGAGCGACGAGGCGGCAGCGCCCGCCGTGAACGAAGGGCGAACGGAGGCAGTGCGAAGAGACGGGCGGGGGAACAACGCAGGGGCATCGACCGACGTGCCGGCCGATCCGGCAGGCCGCCCACCAGCGCCCAGGGACGTGCCAAGGGACGTGCCAAGAGGCGCGCCAGGAGAGGCCGACGACCAGGCCGTTCCCGCGCGGGAACGCACCACCACCAGTTGCTCCGACGAGAGCCCGAGGGCCTGCAACGCCCACGCACAAGGCAGCGCAGGCGGGTCGAACCACATCAGGCACCGCTCGTGCTGATCCTGCTGCAGCCGGGCCAGCACCGGCGCCAGCAGGCGCATCTCGCCCACCCCGTGGTGCGGCAGCAGCAGCTCGGTCAGCGCCGAGGCCGGCCAGCCCCCGCCGGGCAGAGCCTCGTCGAGCGCGGCGAAGCCGCTCTGGAAGACAGGCTCGCGCGGGCGGCCGACCTGGCTGGCACGCCACAGGCCGGGATGCAGGGTTTCGGCGGCGAAAGGCGCGGGGGACACGGGAGCAGGCGCGAAGCAGGAGCCGGTCAGATACTGTATGAATATACATATATCATCCTCTCCCGTGTCAACCCGCCCGCCTCGGGCGCGCCGACTTTCACGCCGTCACGCCGTCACGCCGTCACGCCGTCACGCCGTCACGCCTTCAGGCCTTGGGGCCTTGATCAGCCTCCGCCCAGCTCCGCGCCATCGGCGCGCAGGCAGCGCTGCAGCTCCTGCACGCCGAACCGCCCCGCCACCCGCAGCGCTGCCGCGGTACCGGCAGCCTGGCCCATCACGAAGCAGGCCCCGCTGGCGCGCGCCGCGCTCTGGCCGAGATGTTCCATGCCCGCGCAGCGGCCGGCCACGAGCAGGTTGCGCGGCGGCGCGCCGTCCGCGGCCGCCGCAGGCACGAGCATGCGCCAGGGCAACTCGTTGAAGCCGTTGTCGGCGTCGTGCGGGAACATCCAGCGCACCGCACCCGCTTCGTGCAGCTCGAGCGGCCACGCATTGAGGCCGATGGCATCGGCAAAGCGCGCCCCCGTCAGCACCTCGTCGCCGCTCAGCATGTGCTCGCAGTGCACGCGACGCGTCTCGCGCACGCCCACCTGCGCGGCAATCTCGGCGATCTCCGCCTGCTCGAAGCCGGGCACCTCAGCCCGCAGGAAGCGCATGTACTCGACGATCTGACGGCGGCCCTCCACCTCTGCGGCGCTCAGCTCGCGCGCATCGGTGGCATTCACCGCCCGGCCCTCGGCGTTGCGCAGCTGCGTGACGTTGGCGCGCCATTGGCGCGGGTTGCGCTGCGGCCGCAGGATCGCGCCCTGGCGCGGGAAGTCGTAGCGCGAGGCCGCCTGCGACATCAGCGCGTCGATGGCCTTGAACTCGCCGATCGCGGCCAGCGCGCGCTGCGCATCCACCTCGCCGACGCGGAACATCGTGCTCGGGTACAGCGCATTGCCCGCGCCGTCGCCGAAGGTGGACGCGGCGCCCGCCAGGTGCGCGACGTCACCATCGCCGGTGGCATCGACGACCTCGCGCGCGCGGATCGCGCGACGGCCCGACTTGGTCTCCACCAGGACGGCCGCGATCCGCCCGCCTTCGCCCAGCACGCCCACCGCCTGCGCGTGGAACAGCAGCTCGACGCCAGCCGCCAGCAGCCACGCGTCGGCGGCGCACTTGTACGCCGCGACGTCGTAGCTGCGCACGCGGATGCGGCCCTGCAGGCCGTCCTGCGGCGCGTTGAGGCCGCCGAGCGCGTCGATGCGCTCCAGCAGCTCGTCGACGGCGCCGCGCACGAGCCGCTGCATCTGCCCGCCGCGCCGACCGTAGAGCCCGGCGAAGTTCGTGACGCCGCCCGCGGTGCCCATGCCGCCGAGGAAGCCGTACCGCTCCACCAGCAGCGTGCGCGCACCGTGGCGCGCCGCGCTCACCGCCGCGGCCAGCCCGGCGGGGCCGCCGCCGACCACCAGCACGTCGAACTCGCCGAACACCGGCGTGCGGCGTGCGGGCTCCTCGACGACGTCGGCGTTCATCGCTGCGGGCCCGCGGCTCACTCCAGCTTGATGCCGCGCGCCGTGATGATGTCGCCCAGCACGCGCGTCTCGTCCTTCACGCGCGCGGCCAGGCCCTCGGCGCTGCCGGCCTGCATGTCCCAGCCCGCGGCCAGCAGGCGCTGGCGCGCCTCGGCATCGCGCGACAGCGCGGCCACCTCGCGCGCCAGGCGCTCGCTGGCAGCCTTGCTCAGGCCGGCAGGCCCGACCAGCGCCACCCACACCTCCAGCGGGTTCATCTTCACGCCCAGGTCGGCCAGTGGCGCGATCTCGGGCGCCAGGGCGCTGCGCGGGCCGGTCAGGCCCACGGCCTGCAGCTTGCCCGCCTTGACCTGCGGCAGCGCGATGCCCGGCGGCATCAGCGCCATCTGCACCTGGCCGCCGAGCATGGCCGTCACGACCGCGGGGTTGCCGTTGAACGGCACATGGACGGCCTGCAGGTTGCCCACCGCGGCCTTGACCACCTCCATGCCAAGGTGCCCGACCGAGCCGATGCCCACCGAGCCATAACTCCACTTGTCGCCGGAGTTGCGCATGGCCTGCACCCAGGCCGCGCCCGCAGGCTGGTCGGCCGGCGCCACCAGCACCAGCGGCGCGGTGGCCAGCAACGAGATCAGGCTGAAGTCCTTCGCCGGGTCGTACGGCAGCCTGGGGTTGAGCAGCCTGGCCGAGGTCAGGTTGCCGTTGATGACGACACCCAGCGTGTGGTCGTCGCCGGCCTTGGCCACCGCATCGGCAGCCACGTTGCCCGAGGCGCCCGGCCGGTTCTCCACCACCACGGGCTGGCCGAGCGTCTTGCCCCATACGTCGGCGAGCACGCGCGCGGCGATGTCGGGCGTCGACCCGCCGGGGAAGCCGACCAGGATCTTCACCGGCCGCGTGGGCCACGCGGCTGCGCCCGCCTGGGCCAGGCACCATGAGGGCAGGGTCGCCAGCCCGGCCAGCGCCAGCGTGGCGGCGGCCACCGCGCGCCGGCGGCGCATGCCGCGGGACCGTGGACTCGACATCTTCATCGTCACTCCTCTCGATGCGGGCCGCACCCGTGCGCACCGCTGCGGCCGCGAGTATCTCAGCGCGGCGGGCACCCGCCACGCCACGCCGGGCGCCGGCACCGCGCGAAGGGCGCCACCGGGGCGGCGCCGCGCCGGTCGTCAGGCGTCCCCCCCGGCGCGCAGCGCACGCGCACGCCGCTGCACCGCCGCCACGCCGAGATACAGGAACGTGGAGACGACGATCATCACCGTGGCCACTGCCAGCATCGCCGGCGTGATGCTGTCGCGCAGGCCCGAGAACATCTCCTGCGGCAGCGTGCGCTGCTGCGCGCCGGCGACGAAGAGCGCGATCACCACGTCGTCGAACGAGGCCGCGAACGCGAACAGCGCGCCCGAGGCCATCGCCGGGCGGATGCCGGGCAGCGTGACGCGCCAGAAGGTCGCCGCCGGGCCCGCCCCGCAGGCCGCGGCGGCGCGCGCGAGGTTGGGGTCCTGCAGCTCCAGCGCCGTGAGCACGGGGATGACGACGAAGGGCACGGCGATCACCGTGTGTGTCAGCACGAGGCCGGTGTAGCTGCTCGTCAGCTGCAGGGGCGCGAGGAAGAAGTAGCTCGCGACCGCGATCAGGATCACCGGCACGATCATCGGCGACAGCGCCAGCATCTTCAGTGCCGCGGCCCAGGCGTCGCGCCGCCGCGCCAGGCCGAGCGAGGCCAGCGTGCCCAGCCCCACCGCCAGCAGCGTCGCGAGCACGCCGATCAGGAGCGAGTTGCCGAGGGCGCGCATCCACGTCGCACTGGTCAGCACCTCGAGGTACCAGCGCAGCGAGAGCCCCGGCAGCGGATAGACGAGCAGGCTGCCGCTGGAGAACGACAGCGGCACGATGGCCAGGATGGGCAGCACGAGGAACAGCAGCACGGCGCCGACGTACAGGCGCAGCGCGAGGCGCGCCGGGTGCAGGCGTGCGCGAGGCGGCCGGGGGGTTGCCATGGGTCGCCCGGCTCAGGCCATCGGCGCGTTCGCATCGAGCGCGCGCGATTCGCGGTCGTGCAGGTCCACCACCGGCTTCAGCCGCTCGTGCATCACGCCCGACCCCACCGACTCGACGTAGCGGCACGCCGCATGGCGTGCGGCCTTCGCCTCGTAGTCCGCCACCCACGAGGCGCGCACGGCCCGCCCCTGCGGCGACACCGGCCACACGCCCGGCCGCGGGCGCAGGTGCGCGCTGATGCCGATGCGCCACGGCTTGGCGGTCAGCCGGGCGCGGAAGCAGTGCTGGTTCAGGCACATGCGCACGTACACCGGGTCGGCCGCGACCGCGTCGAAGAACTCGGCCACCTCGGCCTCTGCGGAGTCGAAGGGCCGGTGCGTCGCGAGCAGGCGCAGGCCTGCCGGCGTGCGGTAGAGCCGCACGTTCCAGGCCGGGCGCGCCGCCACGAAGCGCGCGAGGCGCCGCCGCACGCGCACCTCGGCCCCGCCCTGCGCGGCCAGCGACACGCGCAGCACGAGCCTGGCCGTCGGCATCGCGAGAAGCGCGGCCGCGACCAGGAGGCCCAGGCCGACGCGCCAGCTCGACGTCGCCACACCGGCCAGCAACGCCAGCACGGCCAGGGCCGCGAACGTGCCCAGGATCGGCCGCGCACCCAGCTCGGGCGCGAGATCGACATCGGCAAACAGCGCGGCCGGCGAGTTGAGGCAGCGCGCACCGTAGGCGTTGCGAGTCACGACCTCCTCGCCGTGGCGCGCCAGCACCTCCTCGCGGATGGGCACGCCGGCGGCGCCGTTGTAGGGCACCTTGGGCTCGCGCCGCGGCTGCTTCTCGCCGGCCAGCAGGCGGCCGAGCGCCTCCTCGGCGCGCCTGTCGGCCATCGCCTGCGCGTCCTGCGCACTCGTCATCGACCAGCCGAAGCGGCGCACGGTCACCTGCCGCCCGGCCGCGCGGTGCTGCCGGCGGGCCTCGGCCCAGTGGTCGGGGACGATCATGTTCCGGGCGTCCTCGGGTTCGGCCGCTCAGCCCAGGCGCAGCGCGCGCCCGCCCGACAGACGCTGCGCCAGCGCATAGAGCGCGTAGGTGGCGACGAGCAGCACGAGGCCCAGCGCCGCCGCCAGCCCCCAGTTGCCGGTCTCGGCGGTGTACTTCGCGATGAAGGCCGACAGCATCTGGTCGCTGCCGCCGCCCACCAGCGCCGGCGTGATGTAGTAGCCGAGCGCGAGGATGAAGACCATCAGCGCCCCGCCCGCCACGCCGGGCGCGGCCAGCGGCAGGTAGACGCGCCAGAAGGCCGCCAGCGGCGGCGCGCCGAGGCTCGCCGCGGCGCGCATGTAGTTCGGCGGGATGTCCTTCAGCACGGCGTAGACAGGCAGGATCATGAACGGCAGCAGCACGTGCGTCATCGCCACCAGCACGCCGGTGCGGTTGTAGACGAGCGCCAGCGGCTCGGCGACGATCCCGAGCTTCAGCAACAGCGAGTTGATGAGCCCTTCGCGCTGCAGCAGCACCACCCAGGCCGCCGTGCGCACGAGCAGCGAGGTCCAGAACGGCAGCATCACGAGCGCCATCAGCCACGCCGCGGCGCGCCCCTCGAGCTGCGTCAGCAGCACCGCCACCGGGAAGCCGAGCACGAGGCACAGCACCGTCACCGCCGCGCTGATGCCGAGCGTGCGGCCAAGCACCTCGAGGTAGACGCGCTGGTCGGCGGGTGCGCGCACGATGCGGCCCTGTGCATCGCGCTCCAGGTCCACGGCCGCGAGCAGGTAGAAGGCCGACACCGGCCCGGCCGCCTGCTGCACGGCCGCGAAGAAGGCCGGTGTCGCGAGCGCCGGGTCCGCGGCGGCGAAGAAATCGGCATCGAAGGGCGTGCCTGCCGGCGCGGAGCCCGCCTCTCGCGCGGCGCGCATCAGCGAGCTGCGCACGCCGTTGACGGCGTAGTTGAGCCGCCGCGCCGCGTCGGCCAGCGTGCCGGCCGCGCGCGCCTCCACGATGTCGGCCGCCAGCGCGGCAAAGGCCGGTGCCGGCACCGGGCGCTCGGCGCTCCAGCCCTGCAGGGCCACCAGCGTGCGCGGCAACGCGCGCGGCACCTCGGCCTCGCGCACCGCCAGCGAGAACATCCAGGCCAGCGGCAACGCGAAGCACACGAGCAGGAACGCCGCCAGCGGCAGCGTCAGCGCGGATCGAAGCCGCGACTCGCTCATCTGCGTCCCGAGCACCGCGACTCGGCGTTCCCCGGCGAAGGCCGGGCAGGCCGGGCGAGCACCGGTTTCGTGCGGCGCGCAGCACGGCCTGCCCGGCCTTCGCCGCGCGCCACGCTTCGCGCACGCATCGAGTTGCTCAGCGCCAGGCCGTCACTTGGCGGCGGCCCACTTGTTCCAGCGCTCGGTGAGCTTGTCGATGTTGTCGATCCAGAACCGCACGTCCTCGGCGAAGGCCTGGTTCAGGTTGGCCGGGTTGGTGGGCAGCTCGCCCATCAGCGCCGGGTCGACCTTGCCCGCGGCCTCCTTGCTGGTCAGCCCGTAGCGGATGTACTTCGGCAGCTTGGCCTGGTTCTCGGGCCGGCCCATGAACTCGATCAGCTTCTCGGCGTTGGCCTTGTTCGGCGTGCCCTTCATGATGACCCAGCTGTCCATCGTGTAGGGCGTGTCCTTCCAGACCATCCTGAAGTTCTTCTTGTCCTTCTCGTTGGCGGCGGTGATGCGGCCGTTGTAGGCGGTGGTCATCACCACGTCGCCGGCGGCCAGCATCTGCGGCGGCTGCGCACCGCTCTTCCAGAACACGAGGTCGGCCTTGATCGTGTCGAGCTTCTTGAAGGCGCGGTCCACGCCGGCCGGCGTGCGCAGCACCTTGTAGACGTCGGCCTTGGGCACGCCGTCGGCGATGAGCGCGATCTCGAGATTCCACTTCGCGCCGTTGCGGATGGCGCGCTTGCCCGGCACCTTCTTCGGGTCGAAGAAGTCCGCCCAGCCGTTCGGGGCGCTCTTCAGCTTGTCGCCGTCGTAGGCGAGCACGAGGTTGTAGATGATGGCGCCCACGCCGCAGGCGTGCACCGTGCCCGGCAGGTAGCGGCCGGCGCCGCCGATCTTGGCCACGTCGAGCTTCTCGTACAGGCCCTCGTCGCAGCCCACCTCCAGCTCGTCGGCCTCCACCTGCACCACGTCCCAGGTGTTGTTGCCGCCCTTGATCTTCGTGCGCAGCACGCCGAGGCCGCCGTCCCAGGCCTCGTCGGTCAGCTTCACGCCGGTGGCGATGAAGGGCTTGAAGTAGACCTCCTTCTGTCCGTCCTGGTAGGCGCCACCCCAGGAGACGACGCTCAAGTCGCGCCCCTGCGCCTGCACGGTGGCCGGGGCCAGCGCGGTAGCTGCCGAGATCGCCGCCAGGCCCGCCAGGGCCATCGCCGCCAGGCGGGTGCCCGGCCGTGTCGCCGTCTTGCTCTTCGTGGTCTTGCTCATCGTTCTCACTCCTCGTCGTTGAACCAGGCCCGTCGTCGCGGGCCGCCTCTCGTGATCTGCAGGGTCGTCATCGGCCGTTCGCGATCGGCCGTTCGTGATCTGCCGGTGGTGATGCCGCTCGTGATGTGCCCGTCGTGACCCGCCTGTCGAGCTTCCGAATCGCGCGATGTTCGTGGCCGGCTCAGAACACCCACGCGTCCTCGGGCGCAAAACCCAGCGTCACCGCCGAGCCCGGAGCCAGCCCGGCCGGCGCCGCGCCTGCCGGCAGCTTCACCAGCCACGGAGCCGCATTCTCCGCCCCGGCAATCTGCGCGATCAGCCGCCAGTGGTCGCCCTGGTGGATGAGGTCCACCACCGAGGCCGGCCAGCGGTTGAGCGGGTCCTCGAACCCGGCCACCCCGGTGTTGCCCGCGGCACTGGCCGCGTCCAGCACCCGCAGGCGCTCCGGCCGCACGCTCAGGCACACGGCGCGCGCCGGCACCGGCGTGAGGTTGAGCTCGGCGGCCAGCGTGTCGCTGCAGCGGCCGGCCACCGTGCCCTCGCGGCCGAGCACGCTCAGGTGCACGATCCGGCCGTCGGCGCCCCGCCCGGCGACACGGCCGGCCACGGCGTTGTTGTCGCCGACGAACCCGGCGACGAAGGCGCCCGCAGGGCGGTCGTACAGCTCCGCAGGCGCGCCCAGCTGCTCGACCCGGCCGTGGTTGAAGACCGCGACACGGTCGGAGAGCGACATCGCCTCGCCCTGGTCGTGCGTGACGTAGACCATCGTCACGCCGAGCTCGCGGTGCAGGCGGCGGATCTCCAGCTGCATCTCCTCGCGCAGCTTCTTGTCCAGCGCGGCCAGCGGCTCGTCCATCAGCACCACGCTCGGCTCGAAGACGAGCGCGCGCGCCAGCGCCACGCGCTGCTGCTGCCCGCCCGAGAGCTGGTTCGGCCGTCGTCCGGCGAAGGCCTCCAGCCGCACACGCGCCAGCGCCGCGCGCACCTTGAGGTCGATCTCGCCGGCGGGCACGCCGCGCATCTGCAGCGGGAAGGCGACGTTGCCGGCCACCGTCATGTGCGGGAACAGCGAGTAGCTCTGGAACACGACGCCGAGGTTGCGCTTGTGCGCCGGCAGCGCCTCGATCGGCTGGCCGTCGAGGCGGATGGTGCCGGTGCTCACGCTCTCGAATCCTGCCAGCATCATCAGCGTCGTCGTCTTGCCCGAGCCCGAGGGCCCGAGCAGCGAGAGGAACTCGCCGCGCGCGATGGCGAGGTCGAGCCGGTCGACCGCCGGCTCGGTGGCGCCGGGGTAGACCTTGCTGACGCCGGCGAACTCGATCAGCGGGGCGGCCGCGGCCATGGCTCGCGCGCGCGACTCGAGACTCAACCCAGCCAGCGCACGGTGTCGGCCATCGCGAGGTCGAGCTTGGCCAGCAGCTCGTCGATCTCGGCCTCGGTGATGACGAGCGGCGGCGAGAACGCGACGATGTCGCCCGCCATCACGCGCACGATGAGGCCGTGGTTCTGCGCCGCCTTGGCGAGGTAGGCGCCGACGCCCTTGGCCGCGTCGAAGGGCTTGCGCGCCTTCGGGTCGGCCGCCAGTTCGATGGCGCCGATGAGGCCGATGCCGCGCACGTCGCCGACGATCGGGTGGCCGACGTACTTGCGCAGGCCCGCCTGCAGTCGCGGCGCCACCTTCTGCACGTGCTCGACGACGCGGTCGCTCTCGTAGATCTTCAGCGTCTCGAGCGCCACCGCGCAGGCCAGCGGGTGGCCGCTGTAGGTGTAGCCGTGGCCGAAGGTGCCGATCGTGGCCGCGGCATCGGCGATGACCTGGTAGACCTTGTCGTTGATGTACAGCGCCGACATCGGCACGTAGGCGCTCGTCATCATCTTCGCGACGGTGATGAGGTCGGGCTTCAGGCCGTAGTACTGGGTGCCGAAGTTCGTGCCCAGGCGGCCGAAGCCGGTGATGACCTCGTCGGCGATGAAGAGCACGTCGTACTTCGCGAGGACGGCCTGCACGCGCTCGAAGTAGCCGGGCGGCGGCACGATCACGCCGCCGGCGCCCTGCACCGGCTCGGCGATGAAGGCGGCCACCGTCTCCGGGCCTTCCTTCAGGATCGTCTGCTCGAGCTCGTCCGCCAGACGCGCGGCGAACGCCTCGGGCGACTCGCCGTCCTTCGCGAACTGGTACGGATGCGGGCAGCCCACGCGCACGACGCCGTCGATCGGCAGGTCGAACTGCGTGTGCATGATCGGCAGGCCGCTCATCGAGGCCGCCGCCACCGTGACGCCGTGGTAGCCCTTCACGCGCGCCAGGATCTTCTTCTTCTTCGGCAGGCCGCGTGCGTTGCTGTACATGCGCACGAGCTTGAACGCGGTGTCGTTGCTTTCCGAGCCCGAGTTGGCGAAGAGCACGCGCGCCATCGGCACCGGTGCCCAGGCCATCAGCTTCTCCACCAGCTCGGCCACCGGCCCGGGCACCTTGCCGGAGAAGGCGTGGTAGTAGGGCAGCGTCTGCATCTGCCGCGTCGCCGCCTCGACGAGGCGCTTCTCCGAGAAGCCGAGCGAGGCGCACCACAGGCCCGCCATCGCCTCGAGGTACTTCTTGCCGTCCTCGCCGTAGACGTGCACGCCTTCGCCGCGCGTGATGACGAGCGGACCTTCGCGCTCGAGCTGGCGTGGCTGCGTGTACGGGTGCAGGTGGTAGCGGGTGTCGGCGAGGGCGGTGGGGGTGAGGGTCATGAGGCGGTCCGGTCGGGCGGTGGACGGGGGGCACTTTACCGTGCGAACGCTGGGGTGTTGGCTCATGCCACGCGGCCGGGTCTCGCCCCGGCGGGCGACCTCCTTTCTTTGCTGGTGCAAAGAAAGGAGGCAAAGAAAGCACCCTGGAACTCTGTCGAATCCGGCTCGCTCCGGAGGCGGTGACCAGTTCGTTCCGCGCGCTTCGGACAGAAGTCCATGCGGTCAACTGTCTGTCGGGTGCGCCCGGCCTTCCGCTCGCCCGGGTTGCGGGCTCGCTTCGCATCGCCCTTGGCTTGGCCGGAGCGCGATGAGCGCCAGACCGGCGTGACCCGGGCCGCTCGCGACTGCCTGGCTTGGTGTGCCGGCGAACCCTGCCGCTCGGTGTGCGTGCTAGCAGGAGCGCCTTCGCCAAGCGCGGTGGCTGGTCATGAGGCAAGGGCGATGCGAAGCGAGCCCGCAACCCGGGCGAGCGGAAGGTGGATAGGCACCCGACAAACAGTTGGCCGCATGAATTTCTAGCCGGAGCGAGCAGCACAAACTGCAGACCGCATCCGGAGCGCCCAGGCTCATCCGAGCATCAGGCCCTTTGCTTTGGTTACTTTCATTTGGGCCAGCAAATGAAAGTGACCCGCCCGCCGGGGCGGGACCCGGCCGACGGCCCCCGGCAA
>Ga0073934_10001902_pt1 | contig 46766 bp, 46 predicted proteins | sample LarsenN4metaG_FD_76834 | JGI IMG/M metagenome (GOLD analysis project Ga0073934, IMG submission 76834) | Hot spring sediment bacterial and archeal communities from British Columbia, Canada, to study Microbial Dark Matter (Phase II) - Larsen... ...
ATCACTCGTATCTCCACTGCTTGCTCCTGGGTCAACATGGACGGCCAAAAAGCCGTCATCCTCGCCCAGGTGGGTCACTTTTACTTCGGCGCAGTGGGTCAGTTTTGCATCGGCGGTGACAGCAGCGTGTTGCAGACGAAATGAAGGAGGCACGAGGAGCCATGGCACAAGAAGACAAAGCGGCTGAAGCTGCAAAGCAGAACCCGGAGGCGCCGGATGCTCCAATCGAGGTCTGTTCCAGCGGAACTGGCGGTGATTGGTTCGTCGTCAAGTCCGCCGCAGCCGATGAGAAGGACACCAAGTTCCTGAGACAAGATCGATGGGAGGAAATCCTCATCGATCTGTTGAATGCCCAAAACGTGGCAGTTCTTGCAGGTAGCGGTACATCGCTAGGCCCGCGGGCTAAGGGTCCATCGATGAAGGAATTGTTTGCTGCGGTCAAAGGTCATGCCGACTTCCAGAAAGTCGTTGAACTGGCATGACCTGCTCCCCTCCAGCCGTACCAAGCTAAACGAGAGGGGGTCCGCCTGACGCTCGGCGTCGCCATGCGCGACACGCGCGCGCAGCCGACCGCGCCCGGTGCGCCCTCGACGACACCCGCGCCGCCCTCGCGCGGCCAGCTTCTGTACACCACGCACTGCATCGCCTGCCACAGCTCGCAGATGCACTGGCGCGACCGCAAGCTCGCCACCGACTGGAGCAGCCTGCGCGCGCAGGTGCAGCGCTGGCAGGCGCAGGCCCAACTCGGCTGGAGCGAGGCCGACGTGACGGAGGTGGCGCGCTACCTGAACGACACGATCTACGGCTATCCGCAGACGTCGGGTCGGCTCAGCTTCGGGAAGGCGTTGCCCGCGCCGCCGGGGCGCGAGCACAACAGGTCGTCGCGCGTGTAGGGCTGCGCGCGGCCCGACAGCACGAGCGCGATCTGCGTCACCCAGCCGTGCGTGGGCGAGGGCGGCGCGCCGATGTTCATGGCGGCCAGCCACACGGCGGTGCCGGCCAGCAGCAGGCGCGGCGCGTCGACCATGGGCACGCGGCCGGTGCGCAGCGTGAGCGCGCCGGCCAGCGCGCCGAGCGCGAAGCCGGCCGCGACCTCCGACCATGAATGCGCGCCCACCTTCACGCGCGACACCGCCACCACGAAGGCGATGGCGTAGCCCGCGATCACCGACGCGCGGTGCCAGCGCTCGGGCATGCCCGAGGCGGCCGCGCGCAGCAGCACCGGGATGACGGCGGCCGCGAACATCGCGTGGCCCGACACGCCGGTGAAGTTGAGGCTCGCGATGCCGACGCCCCAGCCGATGAAGGCGATCTTGGTGGCGGCCGTCAGCGCCGCCGCCGCGCACAGCGCCACGCTCCACGCGAAGGCGATGCGTCGCGCGCGCAGCCGCAGCGCGAGCCACAGCATCAGCGCCATCGCGGCGGGCAGCAGGATCAGCGCTTCGCCGAAGCGGGTCACGCTCGTCCAGAAGACGTAGGGCATCGTGGGCCTCGAGGAACGCGGCGGGTGGCGCGGGGCGGGGAGAGCGCGGGTGCGGGCTCGGCAGCGGACGCGGGATCGGGAGCGGGAGCAGGCTTACGCGTGAGCGTGGGCGTGGGCGTGACGATGACTCCGTGGTCGCGCGTGCCCGAGGCGCGTCAACCCGCCGCGCCGGGCTGGCGGCGGCGGAACATGCCCCAGCCTTCCATCGTGAGCACGACCTCGTCGTGCTGGTTGAGCACTTCCGATCGGCTGCGCACCAGGCCCACGTCGGGCCTGCTGTTCATGGCGCGCGCCTCGAGCACCGTCATGCGGCCGCGCAGGTGGTCGCCGGGGTACACCGGCTTGAGCCAGCGGATGTTCTCGATGCCCGGGCTGCCGAGGCTGGCCGACTCGAGCAGGTAGCCGTCGCAGATCATGCGCATGAGCATGGCGCAGGTGTGCCAGCCGCTGGCCGACAGGCGGCCGAACAACGAGGCCTCGGCGGCGCGGTCGTCCAGGTGGAAGGGCTGCGGGTCGAACTGCCGCGCGAAGTCGAGCACCGCGTCGCGCGAGACGGTGGTGCGGCCGAGCTCGAGCACCAACCCGACGGGGAAGTCTTCCCACCACAGGCGCGGTTCGGCGGGCGGCTGCATCGGGAGGTCGCGTCGGGAGGTCGCGTCGGTCTGCGTTCAGTAGTTCAGGCCGATCGCCTCGCGCACGTCCTTCATGGTCTGGCGGGCGACGGTGCGGGCGCGCTCGGTGCCGTTCTCGACGATCCAGTGCACCTTCTTCGGCTCGGCCAGCAGCCCGGCCGCGCGCTCGCGCCACGGCGCCTGCTCGGCGACGATGGCGTCGATGACCGGCTGCTTGCAGTCGAGGCAGCCGATGCCGGCGCTGGTGCAGCCTTGCACCACCCAGTCGCGCACGGCCGCGTCGCTGTAGACCTTGTGGAACTCCCACACCGGGCACTTCTCGGGGTTGCCGGGGTCGGTGCGGCGCACGCGCGCGGGGTCGGTGGCCATGCCGCGCACCTTCTTCGTCACCGATTCGGGCTCCTCGCGCATGAGGATGGCGTTGCCGTAGCTCTTGCTCATCTTGGCGCCGTCGAGGCCGGGCAGCTTGGTCACTTCGGTGTGCAGCGCGTGCGGTTCGACGAGCACGCTCTTGCCGCTGCCCTTCAGGTGGCCGAGCAGCAGTTCGCTGTCGTCGCGCGTCCAGCCGGCCACCGCGTCGGCCGCCTTCTTGACGATGGCCTCGCCCTTGGCCAGCGCTTCGGCCGCGCCGGTCTCGCCGAAGGCCTTGCGCTGCTTGTCGTAGTAGCGTGCGTCGTCCTTCGGCAGCTTGGCCAGCGCGGCGGCCACCTGCTGGTCGAAGTCGGGCGCGCGGCCGTACAGGTTGTTGAAGCGGCGCGCCACCTCGCGCGTGAGCTCCACGTGCGAGGCCTGGTCCTCGCCCACGGGCACGTAGGCGGCCTTGTAGATGAGGATGTCGGCCGCCTGCAGCAGCGGATAGCCGAGGAAGCCGTAGGTCGCGAGGTCGCGGTCCTTGAGCTTCTCGATCTGGTCCTTGTAGGTGGGCACGCGCTCGAGCCAGCCGAGCGGCGTGCCCATCGCGAGCAAGGTGAACAGCTCGGCGTGCTCGGGCAGCCGGCTCTGGATGAAGATCGTGCAGCGGTCGGGGTCGAGTCCGGCGGCGAGCCAGTCGACCACCATGTCGTACACGTTCTTCTCGATGACCTCGCGTTCCTCGTAGTGCGTGGTGAGCGCGTGCCAGTCGGCCACGAAGTAGAAGCAGTCGTAGTCGGACTGCAGCCGCACCCAGTTCTTCAGCGCGCCGTGATAGTGGCCGAGGTGCAGCGCGCCGGTCGGGCGCATGCCGGAGAGGACTCGTTGCTTCATGGTGGGCCGATTGTAGGTAGGCGGCAGGGCCGGCGCGGGCAGGCAGCAGGCCGTCGCCGCGATGCCCGCGACTACACTGCGCGCCGATGAAATCCATCGTGGTGCTGATCTCCGGCCGCGGCTCGAACATGCGCTCCATCGTCGAGGCGTGCGCGGCCGAGCGCTGGCCGGCGCGCGTCGCGGCGGTGATCGCCAACCGGCCGGACGCGGCGGGGCTGGAGTACGCGCGCGAGCGCGGCATCGCGACGGCGCTGGTGGACCACCAGGCCTTCGACAGCCGCGACGCTTTCGACGCGGCGCTGGCCGACGCGATCGACGGCTTCGCGCCCGACGTGGTGGTGCTCGCGGGCTTCATGCGCATCCTCGGCGCGGCGTTCGTGCGGCGCTACGAGGGCCGCATGCTGAACATCCATCCGTCGCTGCTGCCGTCGTTTCCGGGGCTGCACACGCACGAGCGCGCGCTCGAAGCGGGCTGCAAGGTGGCGGGCGCGACGGTGCACTTCGTGACGCCCGAGCTCGACCACGGGCCGATCGTCATGCAGGCGGTGGTGCCGGTGCGGCCGGGCGACACGGCCGAGCTGCTGGCCGAACGCGTGCTCGAGCGCGAGCACGTGATCTATCCGCGCTCGGTGCGCTGGCTGGTCGAGGGCCGGCTGCGCGTCGAGGGCGGCGTGGTCACGCAGCTCGATGGCGAGCCGCAGGCGCTGCTCGCGTAGCCGACGTGCGCGCCGCCGCCTTGCTCGATCTGGCGACCGAGCTGCTGCGCCGGGTGCTGAGGCTCGACGCGCCGGCCGACGGCACCGTGTCGGCCTTCTTCCGCGAGTACCGCACGCTCGGTCCGCGCGAGCGCGCCACCCTGGCCGAGACCACCTACCGCGTGCTGCGCGAGCGGCTGCTGCTGCAGCACGTGGCGCACAGCGGGCCGGGCGCGCCCGAGCGCCGGCTCGCGGTGCTGGCGTGGGCGGGCGACGAGCGCTACCTGCGCGGCGCGCTGTCGCCGGCCGAGCAGCAGTGGCTCAATGCTGCTCAGGCGATCGACCGCGCGAGCCTGCCCGAGAAGCTGCGCCACAACCTGCCCGACTGGCTGGCCGAGCCGCTGCGCACGAAGCTCGGCGACGACGAGTTCCGGCGGCTGGCCGACGCGCTGAACACGAGCGCGCCGCTGGACCTGCGCGTCAACACGCTCAAGGCCAGGCGCGACGCGGTACAGGCCGCGCTGCAGGCCGCCGGGATCGACGCCGTTCCCACGCCGTACTCGCCGTGGGGAGTGCGGGTCGCGGGCAAGCCGGCGCTGCACCGGCTCGAGGTCTTCACGCGCGGGGACGTGGAGGTGCAGGACGAGGGCAGCCAGCTCCTCGCGCTGCTCACCGACGCGCACCGCGGCGAGATGGTGGCGGACTTCTGCGCTGGTGCGGGCGGCAAGACCCTGGCGCTCGGCGCGGCGATGCGCAGCACCGGGCGGCTGTACGCCTTCGACGTGTCGGACCGGCGGCTCGACGCGCTGAAGCCCCGGCTGGCACGCAGTGGCCTGTCGAACGTCCACCCCGTTCGCATCGCGCACGAGCGCGACGAGCGGGTCAAGCGGCTGGCCGGGAAGATCGACCGGGTGCTGGTCGACGCGCCGTGCTCCGGGCTGGGCACCCTGCGCCGCAACCCCGACCTGAAGTGGCGGCAGTCGCCTCAGGCGGTCGACGAGTTGCGGGCGAAGCAGGCCGCGATCCTGGCCGGCGCGGCGCGCCTGGTGAAGCCGGGCGGGCGGCTGGTGTATGCCACCTGCAGCCTGCTGGATGCCGAGAACGAGCGCGTCGCCGAGCAGTTTGCGGCCGATCACGGTGACTTCGTGACGGTTGAGGCCGAGAAGGCGCTCGAAGCCGCGCACGTCGAGCGCGCTGGTGAACTCGTCGATGGCCCATATCTGAGGCTGTGGCCGCACCGACACGGCACCGACGGCTTCTTCGCGGCGGTCTGGCAGCGCCGCTGACGCGGCCGATCGCCGGAATCGCGGTCGCCTTACGTACTTTTCCGAGCCCGCGTCGTGGGCGGGCGCTTACAATTCGGACGGCTGTCCACCCTCGGACAGGAAGGACTTTTCCCTGATGGACTCTCTGCTGACGCTGCACGACGCGGCTGTCTCCTGGCTCTCGTACGGTCTGCTCGACGCCGCCTGGTGGCAGATCGTGCTGTACACCTTTCTGACCACGCACGTGACGATCGCCGCGGTGACGATCTTCCTGCACCGCTCGCAGGCGCACCGCGCGCTCGACCTCGGGCCGATCCCGTCGCACTTCTTCCGCTTCTGGCTGTGGGTCGGCACCGGGATGGTGACCAAGGAGTGGGTCGCCATCCACCGCAAGCACCACGCCAAGTGCGAGACCGAAGACGACCCGCACAGCCCGCAGACGCGCGGCATCAAGACCGTGCTGCTGACGGGCAGCGAGCTGTACCGCACCGAGGCGAAGAACGCCGAGACCCTGAAGAAGTACGGCCACGGCACGCCCGACGACTGGCTGGAGCGCCACGTCTACAGCCGCTACACGTGGCAGGGCGTGGGCCTGATGCTGATCCTCGACCTGCTGCTGTTCGGCGCGGCCGGCGCGGCGGTGTGGGCGGTGCAGATGGCGTGGATCCCGGTCACCGCGGCCGGCATCATCAACGGGCTCGGCCACTGGTGGGGCTACCGCAACTTCGAGGCGCCGGACGCCTCGACCAACATCTCGCCGATCGGCTTCATCATCGGCGGCGAGGAACTGCACAACAACCACCACACCTACCCGACCTCGGCCAAGCTGTCGGTCAAGCCCTACGAGTTCGACATCGGCTGGGGCTACATCCGCATCCTCGAGTCGCTCGGCTGGGCCAAGGTGCGCAAGACGCCGCCGCAGCTCAAGCTCGGCAGCGTGAAGCCGGTGGCCGACGGCAAGACGCTCGAGGCGATCATCGCCAACCGCTACGAGGTGATGGCCAAGTACGGCGCCGCGCTGCGCAGCGCCTGCTCGGCCGAGCTCGAGCGGCTCAAGGCACAGGGCGCCGAGAACACCGCGCGTTGGCGCGAGCTGCGGCTCGCCCGGCGCTGGTTGCATCGCGACGACGACCGCATCCCCGGCCACGTCAAGCCCGAAGTGCAGAAGGCCGCGGCCGCCAGCCCCGTGCTGGCCAAGCTGGTGGCGATGCGCGAGGAGCTGCGCCAGCTCTGGACGCGCACCAACGTGTCGGCCGAGCAGTTGGTGGCCGATCTGCAGGCCTGGTGCCGCAAGGCCGAGGAGAGCGGCATCGCCGCACTGCAGGAGTTCTCGCTCAAGCTGCGGGCCGCGCACGCCTGAACGGGCGCGTCGCAGAAAGGCAAAGGGCCGCGAGAGCGGCCCTTTCTGCTTGGTGAGGACCCGCCGCAATCTGCAGCGGCGCGTCCCGCGCCCGTTCGCTACTTGAGCTTCGTTTCCTTGTACAGGACGTGCTTGCGCGCCTTCGGGTCGAACTTCATGAATTCGAGCTTCTCCGGCGTGGTCTTCTTGTTCTTGGCAGTGGTGTAGAAGTGACCGGTGCCGGCGGTCGACTCCAGCTTGATCTTTTCGCGTGCGCCCTTGGCCATGGTCGGTCTCCTCGGGTCAGAGTTCGCCGCGGGCGCGCAGGTCGGCCACGACCTGTTCGATGCCCACCTTGTCGATCAGGCGCAGCGCGGCGTTGCTCACGCGCAGGCGCACCCAGCGGTTCTCGGTTTCGAGCCAGAACCGGCGGTACTGCAGGTTGGGCAGGAACCGGCGCTTGGTCTTGTTGTTGGCGTGGGAGACGTTGTTCCCCACCATCGGGCGCTTGCCCGTGACTTGACAGACGCGTGCCATGAGATCACCAGGAGTTGGACTGCCGCCCGGGGCCCGAGCGGAAAAGCTCGCGATTATAGCGGCTACTGCTGCTCCAGGAATCGCTGGGCGTCCAGCGCCGCCATGCAACCCGTGCCGGCCGAGGTGATGGCCTGCCGGTAGACGTGGTCCTGCACGTCGCCGGCGGCGAACACGCCCGGCACGCTGGTCATCGTGGCCATGCCGTTCAGTCCGGAGCGGGTGACGATGTAGCCGTCCTTCATCTCCAGCTGGCCCTTGAAGATGTCGGTGTTCGGCTGGTGGCCGATGGCGATGAAGCAGCCCTTGAGCGCGATCTCGCGCGTCGAAGCGTCCTGCGTCGAGCGGATGCGAACGCCGGTCACGCCGCTGGCATCGCCCAGCACCTCGTCGAGCGTGTGCCACAGGTGGAGCTTCACCTTGCCGGAGGCCACCTTCTCCATCAGCTTGTCGACCAGGATCGGCTCGGCGCGGAACTTGTCGCGGCGGTGGATCAGGTGCACGGTGCTCGCGATGTTCGACAGGTACAGCGCCTCCTCGACCGCCGTGTTGCCGCCGCCGACCACGCACACCTCGGCGCCTTTGTAGAAGAAGCCGTCGCAGGTGGCGCAGCCCGAGACGCCGCGGCCCATGAAGGCCTCTTCGCTCGGCAGGCCCAGGTACTTCGCGGAGGCGCCGGTCGCGATGATCAGCGCGTCGGCGGCGTAGGTGCCGCTGTCGCCCTTGAGCATGAACGGGCGCTTCGACAGATCGACCTCGTTCACGTGGTCGAACACGATCTCGGTGCCGAAGCGCTGCGCGTGCTCGAGGAAGCGCTGCATCAGTTCGGGGCCCTGCACGCCGTGCACGTCGGCCGGCCAGTTGTCGACGTCGGTGGTCGTCATGAGCTGGCCGCCTTGCGCGAGGCCGGTCACCAGCACGGGCTTGAGGTTGGCGCGCGCGGCATAGACGGCGGCGGTGTAGCCGGCCGGGCCGGAGCCGAGGATCAGGACACGGGCGTGCTTGGCAGGAGCGGTCATGGCGGGTTCGGGGTGTGGCGCGTCGTGGCGCCAGTGTCACATGGGGTTGCACCCCGATGGCGGCAAGCCTGTCAATGGGCACAATAGTCGGATTTTAGGAAGTTGCGGCAAAGTGCCCGCACTTCCACAACACCGCGGCGTCGCCGCTCCCGCAGGAGGACCACCCGATGTCGATGTTGTCGAACCTCGATCTGATTCGTCGCGTGCCGCTGTTCTCGCTGCTGACGAACGAGCAGGCGCAGTCGATCGCCGACAGTGTCGTCAAGCGGCGGTTCCGTCGGGGCGAGATCGTCGTCGAGCACGGCCGCAAGACCAACGCGCTGTTCATCCTGCTCAACGGCCGCGCCCGCGTGCTCACCTCCGACTCGCGCGGCCGCGAGGTCATCCTCGCCGTGCTGCACCCGGGCGACTACGTCGGCGAGATGAGCCTGATCGACAACGAGCCGCACTCGGCCACCGTGCGCGCCGAGGTGCAGACCGACATGCTGGTGCTGGGCCGCGCCGAGTTCGCGCGCTGCCTGCCCGAAAACTCCAGCCTCTCGTACGCCATCATGCGCGGCCTCGTGTCGCGCCTGCGCCAGGCCGACCGCCAGATCGAGTCGCTGGCGCTGCTCGACGTCTACGGCCGCGTCGCCCGCACCCTGCTCGACATGGCCGAGAAAGACGGCGAGCGCCTGCTGATCCGCAACAAGGTGTCGCGCCAGGACATGGCCAAGATCGTCGGCGCCTCGCGCGAGATGGTCAGCCGCGTCATGAAGGACCTCGAAGAGCGCGGCGTGATCGAGACGCAGGAGAACGGCTCGGTCGTCATCAAGGAACGCCTGCACACCGACTGACGCCGCGGCGCGTCGGGTCGGTACGCTGCGCTGGGCGACAATCCCGCGCATGACGTTTCCCCTCGGATCCCTGCGCGGCGAGGCCGGCTCGTCGGCCGTCGCCCGCCGCGGCGCCGCGCCCGCCGACGACGCGGCGCTGGCGCTGTGGCGCACCAAGGCGCTGCTGGTGGTGGGCGCCGTCGCGTGGCTGCTCGCCCTCATCGCGCTGCTGACGCATTCGCCGTCCGACGCCGCGTTCTCGACCTCGGGCAGCGGCAGCGCCGTGCGCAACAAGGCCGGCGTGCTCGGCGCCTGGTTCGCCGACGGCCTGTACGTGCTGTTCGGCTTCTCGGCGTGGTGGCTCATGCTCGTGGGCGCGCGCGAGTGGCTCGCCGGCCTCGCCCGGCTGATGCGCGCGGGCGCGCCGCAGCCCGAGCCCGCCTACGAGCCGCCGCGCTGGATGTTCTGGCTAGGACTCGGGCTGCTGCTCGCGTCGAGCTGCGCACTCGAGTGGTCGCGGCTCTACCACTTCGAGGCGCGCCTGCCCGGCGGCCTCGCGGGCGGCGTGTTCGGCGCGCTGCTCGGCGGCTTCGGCATGAAGGCGCTGGGCTTCACCGGCTCGGGCGTGCTGTGGATCGCGATGCTGGTGGCCGGCATGTCGCTCGCGCTGCGCTTCTCGTGGGTGCGCGTGGCCGAGGCGATCGGCACCTGGGTCGAGGGCCTGCGCGAGAAGCGCCAGGAGCGCCTCGAGCGCGCCGAGGACATCCGCCTGGGCGAGGTCGCGCTGAAGGAGCGCGAGCAGGTGGTCGAGGTCGAGCGGCAGGTCGCCGAGGACCACGCGCCCATCGTGATCGAGCCCACGGTGCTCGAGGTGCCGGTGTCCAAGCGCGTCATCAAGGAGCGCCAGAAGCCGCTGTTCACCGAGCTCGCCGACACCAAGCTGCCGCAGGTCGACCTGCTCGACGCCGCGCCCGGCCGCGTGGAATCGGTGTCGCCGGAGTCGCTGGAGATGACCTCGCGGCTCATCGAGAAGAAGCTCAAGGACTTCGGCGTCGAGGTGCGCGTGGTCGCGGCCTCGCCCGGCCCGGTGATCACGCGCTACGAGATCGAGCCGGCCACCGGCGTGAAGGGTTCGCAGATCGTCAACCTCGCGAAGGACCTGGCGCGCAGCCTGAGCCTGGTGAGCATCCGCGTGGTCGAGACCATCCCCGGCAAGAACTACATGGCACTGGAGCTGCCCAACGCGCGTCGGCAGACCATCCGGCTCGCCGAGATCCTCGGCTCGCAGGTCTACAACGACGCCGCCTCGCAGCTCACGCTCGGCCTGGGCAAGGACATCGTCGGCGCGCCCGTCGTCGCCGACCTCGCGAAGATGCCGCACCTGCTGGTGGCCGGCACCACCGGCGCCGGCAAGTCGGTGGGCATCAACGCGATGATCCTCAGCCTGCTGTACAAGGCCGAGGCGCGCGACGTGCGGCTCATCCTCATCGACCCGAAGATGCTCGAGATGAGCGTCTACGAAGGCATCCCGCACCTGCTGTGCCCGGTGGTCACCGACATGAAGCAGGCCGCGCACGCGCTCACCTGGTGCATCGGCGAGATGGAGCGCCGCTACAAGCTGATGAGCAAGCTCGGCGTGCGCAACCTCGCCGGCTACAACCGCAAGATCGCCGAGGCGGCGGAGAAGGGCGAGTCGGTGCCCAACCCGTTCAGCCTCACGCCCGAGAGCCCCGAGCCGCTGGAGCGGCTGCCGTACCTGGTGGTGGTGATCGACGAGCTGGCCGACCTGATGATGGTGGTCGGCAAGAAGATCGAGGAGCTGATCGCGCGGCTCGCGCAGAAGGCGCGCGCGGCCGGCGTCCACCTCGTGCTCGCCACGCAGCGGCCGAGCGTCGACGTGATCACCGGCCTCATCAAGGCCAACATCCCGACGCGCATCGCGTTCCAGGTCGCGAGCAAGATCGACTCGCGCACCATCCTCGACCAGATGGGCGCCGAAGCGCTGCTCGGCCAGGGCGACATGCTGTACCTCGCGTCGGGCACCGGCCTGCCGGTGCGCGTGCACGGCGCCTTCGTCTCCGACGAGGAGGTGCACCGCGTGGTCGAGTACCTCAAGAGCCAGGGCGAGCCGAACTACATCGAGGGCATCCTCGAAGGCGGCACGGTCGACGGCGACGGCGACGGCCTGCCCGGCGAGGGCGGTGCCGGCGCCGACGGCGGCGAGGCCGACCCGATGTACGACCAGGCGGTGGCCATCGTGCTGCAGCACCGCCGCGCGTCGATCTCGCTGGTGCAGCGGCACCTGCGCATCGGCTACAACCGCGCCGCGCGCCTGCTGGAACAAATGGAGAAGGCCGGGCTCGTATCGGCCATGGCCACCAACGGCAACCGCGACATCCTCGTCCCGGCCCGCCCCGAATGAAGCGATTCCTGCTCGGCGCCGCGCTGTGCGCGGCCGCGTTCGCGTCGCGCGCCGACGCGGTCGACACCCTGCGCGAGTTCGTGCGCGACGTGAAGAGCGGCCGCGCCGCGTTCACGCAGACCGTCACGTCGCCCGACGGCAAGAAGACCAAGACCTCGTCGGGCCGCTTCGAGTTCCTGCGCCCCGACCGCTTCCGCTTCGTCTACACCAGGCCCTTCGAGCAGACCATCGTCGGCGACGGCCGCAAGGTCTGGATGCACGACCCCGACCTCAACCAGGTGAGCTCGCGCAGCATGGACCGGGCGCTCGGCGCGACGCCGGCGGCGCTGCTGGCCGGCGGCTCGCTCGAGCGCGACTTCGACCTCGCCGCGCTGCCCGTGCGCGACGGCCTGCAGTGGGCCGAGGCGCGGCCGAAGGCCAGGGACGGCCCGTTCCAGTCGGTGAAGGTGGGCTTCCGCGGCAAGGAACTCGCCGCGGTGGAGATCGTCGACTCGTTCGGCCAGCGCTCGCGGCTCGACTTCAGCCAGATGCAGCCGAACCCGGCGTTCGCGCCCGACGCCTTCCGCTTCGTGCCGCCGGCCGGCGCCGAGCTGATCGAGCAATAGGACCGCGACTGGCGCGTCGCGACACGGCCACGACGGCGGCACGACAGCGCCACGACGGCGACGGCACCGGCCGCCGGCGACACCCGCGCCGGCCGCGTCCACAATCGCGCGCATGAGCGACTCGCGCGCCACGCCTTCGCTGTTCGACGAAGCGCCGGCCTCGATGCCGGAGGCCGCCGCACCGGCCGGCGGGCCGCCCGCCGACCGGCCGCTGGCCGAGCGGCTGCGTCCGCGGACGCTGGCCGAGGTGATCGGCCAGCGCCACCTGCTCGGCGAGGGCAAGCCGCTGCGCGTGGCCTTCGAGTCCGGCCGGCTGCATTCGATGATCCTGTGGGGCCCGCCGGGCGTGGGCAAGACCACCCTCGCGCGCCTCGTGGCCGACTCTTTCGACGCGCAGTTCATCGCCCTCTCGGCCGTGCTCGGCGGCGTGAAGGACATCCGCGACGCCGTCGAGCGTGCGCAGCGGGCGCGCTCGCAGGGCCGGCGCACCGTGGTGTTCGTCGACGAGGTGCACCGCTTCAACAAGGCGCAGCAGGACGCCTTCTTGCCGCACGTCGAGTCGGGCCTGTTCACCTTCATCGGCGCGACGACCGAGAACCCGTCGTTCGAGGTCAACTCCGCGCTGCTGTCGCGCGCCACCGTGCACGTGCTGCACAGCCTCGACGAGGCCGACCTGCGCGAGCTGCTCGCACGCGCGCGCGCCGAGCTCGCCGCGCCGCCGATGGACGACGCGGCGCGCGACCGGCTGGTGGCCCATGCCGACGGCGACGCGCGCCGCCTGCTCAACGCCTACGAGAACCTCGTCGCCGCCAACCCCGGCGCGGCGCTGCTCGACGACGCGCTGCTCGAGCGGTCGCTCGGCGAGCTTCTGCGCCGCTACGACAAGGGCGGCGAGCAGTTCTACGACACCATCTCGGCGCTGCACAAGGCCGTGCGCGGCAGCGACCCGGACGCGGCGCTGTACTGGTTCGTGCGCATGCTCGACGGCGGCGTCGACCCGCGCTACGCCGCGCGCCGCATGGTGCGCATGGCCAGCGAGGACATCGGCCTGGCCGACCCGCGCGCGCTGCGCATCGCGCTCGACGCGGCCGAGACCTACGAGCGCCTCGGCTCGCCCGAGGGCGAGCTGGCGCTGGCCGAGGCCGTGGTCTACCTCGCGGTCGCACCCAAGAGCAACGCCGTGTACGCGGCGTACAAGGCCGCGCGCGCCTTCGTCGCCGTCGACGGCACGCGGCCGGTGCCGCTGCGCCTGCGCAATGCGCCGACCAGGCTGATGAAGGCGCTCGACTACGGCCGGGACTACCGCTATGCGCACGACGAGACGGGTGCGTTCGCGGCCGGCGAACGCTACTTCCCCGACGGGCTCGAGCCCGCGCCGGTGTTCTACGAACCGGCGCCGCGCGGGCTGGAGTCGCGCATCGCCGAGCGCCTGGCCGAGCTGCGGCGGCTGAACGAGGAAGCCCGGCAGGCGGCGAAGAAGCCTCGCTGAAGGCCCCTGCGAACCGACGATTCTTCGGGCGCAAAGCGGGAAAGTCCGTGTCTTTGCGCGGCAGCCCCAGACCTACAATGCGCGCCGTCTCGCGCTGCTGAAGGCAAAGGGGCGGCCCGCCGCAGGCGGGCTTTTTGCTATCGAGCCGGGGGCCACAACCGGACCGCGCGACGCGACCACAGGAGACGCTTCGATGGAGACTCTCATCCAGCAGATCATCAACGGTCTGGTGCTGGGCAGCATGTATGCGCTCGTGGCACTGGGCTACACGATGGTCTACGGCATCATCAACCTCATCAACTTCGCGCACGGCGAGGTGCTGATGGTGGGCGCCCTCACCAGCTGGACGGTGGTGACCCTGCTGACCGGCAGCGGGCTGCCCGGCTGGCTGATGCTGCTGATCTCGCTGGCCGCGGCCGTGGTCGTCTGCGGCGCGCTGAACTTCACCATCGAGAAGGTCGCCTACCGGCCGCTGCGCAACGCGCCGCGGCTGGCGCCGCTGATCACCGCCATGGGCATGAGCCTGCTGCTGCAGACCCTGGCGATGATCATCTGGAAGCCGAACTACAAGCCGTACCCCATCTTGCTGCCGAGCGAGCCGTACAACGTGTTCGGCGCGGTCATCAACCTCACGCAGATCCTCATCCTCGTGGTGACCGCGGTCACCCTGGCCGGCCTGATGTGGCTGGTCAACCGCACCAAGCTCGGCCGCGCGATGCGCGCCACGGCCGAGAACCCGCGCGTCGCCGGCCTCATGGGCGTGCGGCCCGACATGGTGATCTCGGCCACCTTCATCATCGGCGCCGCGCTGGCCGCGCTGGCCGGCGTGATGTGGGCGATGAACTACGGCTCGGTGCAGCACACCATGGGCTTCCTGCCGGGCCTCAAGGCGTTCACCGCGGCGGTGTTCGGCGGCATCGGCAACCTCGCCGGCGCGATGGTCGGCGGCGTGCTGCTCGGGCTGATCGAGTCGCTGGGCTCGGGCTACATCGGCACGCTCACCGGCGGCGTGCTGGGCAGCCACTACCAGGACATCTTCGCCTTCATCGTGCTCATCCTCGTGCTCACCTTGCGGCCGCAGGGCCTGCTCGGCGAACGCGTGGCCGACCGCGCCTGACCGGAGGACCGCCGACATGAAGAACAAGCTCGTCGTCTTCCTGCTGGCCGCGCTGGGCCTGCTGATCGTGCCGCTGATCGCGCAGCAGTTCGGCAACGCGTGGGTGCGCATCATCGACATCGCGCTGCTGTACGTGCTGCTCGCGCTGGGCCTGAACATCGTGGTCGGCTACGCCGGCTTGCTGGACCTCGGCTACGTCGCGTTCTACGCGGTGGGCGCGTACATGTTCGCGCTGCTCGCCTCGCCGCACCTCACCGAGACCTTCCCGGCGATCGCCGCGGCCTTCCCCACCGGACTGCACATGCCGTGGTGGGCGGTCATCCCGCTGGGCGCCGGGCTCGCGGCCATCGCGGGCGTGCTGCTCGGCGCGCCCGTGCTGCGGCTGCGCGGCGACTACCTCGCGATCGTGACGCTCGGCTTCGGCGAGATCATCCGCGTGTTCATGAACAACCTGGATGCGCCGGTCAACATCACCAACGGGCCCAAGGGCATCACGCAGATCGACTCGATCAGGGTGTTCGGCTACGACCTCGGCAAGAGCCACACGATCCTCGGGATCGATCTGCCGTCGGTGACGATGTACTACTACCTGTTCCTCGTGCTGGTGGTGATCAGCGTGGTCATCTGCTACCGCCTCGAGCGCAGCCGCATCGGCCGCGCGTGGATGGCGATCCGCGAAGACGAGATCGCCGCCAAGGCGATGGGCATCAACACGCGCAACATGAAGCTGCTGGCCTTCGGCATGGGCGCGACCTTCGGCGGCGTCTCGGGCGTCATGTTCGCGAGCTTCCAGGGCTTCGTCTCGCCCGAGTCGTTCGCGCTGCAGGAATCGATCATGATCGTCGCGATGGTCGTGCTCGGCGGCATCGGCCACCTGCCCGGCGTGATCGTCGGCGCGCTGCTGCTCGCCGCGCTGCCCGAGGTGCTGCGCTACGTGGCCGGCCCGCTGCAGGCCATGACCGACGGCCGGCTCGACTCGGCCATCCTGCGGCAACTCATGATCGCGCTGGCCATGATCGCCATCATGCTGGCCCGACCGCGCGGCCTGTGGCCGGCGCCCGAGCACGGCAAGGCGGCGCCCACGCCGGTGACGAAGTGACGCGGAGGACGCACCGATGAGCAACGTCATCCTCAAGGTCACCGGCGTCAGCAAGCGCTTCGGCGGTCTGCAGGCGCTGTCCGACGTCGGCATCACGATCACCGAAGGTCAGGTCTACGGCCTGATCGGCCCCAACGGCGCGGGCAAGACCACCTTCTTCAACGTGATCACCGGCCTGTACACGCCCGACTCGGGCACCTTCGAGCTCGGCGGCAAGCCGTACAAGCCCACCGCGGTGCACGAGGTCGCGATCGCGGGCATCGCGCGCACGTTCCAGAACATCCGCCTGTTCGCCGACATGACGGCGCTCGAGAACGTGATGGTCGGGCGGCATGTGCGCACCGGCTCGGGCCTGCTGGGCGCGGTGCTGCGCACGCCGGGCTTCAAGGCCGAGGAGGCCGCGATCGCCAAGCGCGCGCAGGAGCTGCTCGACTACGTGGGCATCGGCAAGTACGCCGAATTCAAGGCGCGCACCCTGAGCTACGGCGACCAGCGCCGGCTCGAGATCGCGCGGGCGCTGGCCACCGATCCCAAGCTCATCGCGCTGGACGAGCCGGCCGCCGGCATGAACGCGACCGAGAAGGTCGTGCTGCGCGAGCTGATCGACCGCATCCGCAAGGACGGCCGCACGATCCTGCTGATCGAGCACGACGTGAAGCTCGTGATGGGCCTGTGCGACCGCGTGACGGTGCTCGACTACGGCAAGCAGATCGCCGAAGGCAGCCCCTACGACGTGCAGCGCGACCCGAAGGTCATCGAGGCCTACCTCGGCGCGAGCCACCAGGCGCACTGAGGAGACGAACGCAATGAGCAACACCCTCCTCAAGGTCACGGGCCTGAAGGTCGCCTACGGCGGCATCCAGGCGGTCAAGGGCATCAGCTTCGAGGTGCGCCAGGGCGAGCTGGTCAGCCTGATCGGCGCCAACGGCGCGGGCAAGACCACCACGCTCAAGGCGCTGACGGCGACGCAGCCGTTCGCCGCCGGCGAGATCGAGTTCATGGGCCGCAGCACCAAGGGCCTCGGCGCCTGGGACCTGGTCAAGCAGGGCCTGGTGATGGTGCCCGAGGGCCGCGGCGTGTTCACGCGCATGACCATCACCGAGAACCTGCAGATGGGCGCCTTCGTGCGCGAGGACAAGGAGATCGACGCCGACATCGACAAGGTGTTCGGCATCTTTCCGCGCCTGAAGGAGCGGCGCAACCAGCTCGCCGGCACCATGAGCGGCGGCGAGCAGCAGATGCTCGCGATGGGTCGCGCGCTGATGGCGCGGCCCAAGGTGCTGCTGATGGACGAGCCGACGATGGGCCTGTCGCCGATCATGGTCGACAAGATCTTCGAGGTGGTGAACGACATCCACCGCCAGGGCACGACGATCCTGCTGGTCGAGCAGAACGCCAGCCGCGCGCTGCAGCTCGCCAACCGCGGCTACGTGATGGACTCCGGCGAGATCACCATGAGCGGCGAGGCCAAGGCGCTGCTCGACGACCCCAAGGTGCGCGCCGCCTACCTCGGCGAGTGAGGCCGCGCGGCGCCGCCCGCGAGGGGCGGCGCGATCCGCGCCCGACCCGGACGGTGGCTCAGTCGGCCTTCGCGCCGATGGCCTTCACCACGCGCTCGTACTTCGCCAGCTCGGCCCCGACGAACGCGCCGAACTGCTCGGGCGTGGTCGGCGAGGGCTCGGCCATCAAGGTGGCCATGCGCGCCTTCAGCTCGGGCGATTGCAGCGCGTCGACGAAGGCCTTGTTCAGGCGCTGCGTCACGTCGGCCGGCAGCTTCGCGGGACCGAACAGGCCGAACCAGGTGTTCACGTCGAAGTCGCCGAGCCCGAGCGCGCGGCCGCCCTCGGCGATGGTCGGCACCTCGGGCATCGCGCTCGAGCGCCTGGCGGTCGTCACCGCGATCGCGCGCAGCTTGCCGGCCTTGATGTTGGCCGAGGCCGCGGCGAGGTTGTCGAAGTTCAGGTCCACCTGCCCCGACACCAGCGCGAGCTGGGCCGGATTGCCGCCCGCGTACGGGATGTGCGTCATGAACACGCCGGCCTGCGCCTTGAACATCTCGCCGGCCAGGTGACCGGCGCTGCCGTTGCCGCCCGAACCGTAGTTGAGCTTGCCGGGGTTGCGCTTCGCGTAGGCCACGAGGTCGGCCACCGTGGCGATGCCGAGCTTCGCCGCCGACTCGGTGTTCATCACGAGCACGTTGGGCACCTGCGCGACCAGCGTGATCGGCGTGAAGTCGCGGATCGGGTCGTAGGGGATCTTCGAGTACAGCCACGGGTTGATGGCGTGCGTGGCCACCGCGCCCATCACGATGGCGGTGCCGTCGGGCGCCGCCTTGGCGACGAGGTCGGCGCCGAGGTTGCCGCCCGCGCCGGGCCGGTTCTCGACCACCACCGTGCCGAGCGTGTCCTTCACGCGCTCGGCCAGCGCGCGCGCCACGATGTCCAGCGGACCGCCGGGCGGGTAGGGCACGACGAGGCGCAGCGGGCGCGGCGCGGTCTGCGCGAAGGCCTGGGGCAGCGCGACGGTGCCGGCGGCGGCGGCGACGGCACGGAGCAGGTGGCGGCGGTGCATGGTGCGGAGGACTGCGGGTCGAAAGGCCCGAAGCCTACCGCACGGCTCACGGCCCGCGCCGCGGGCGAGCGGCGTGCCGGGCCGCCGTGCCCCGGCACGCGACCCGATCAGAGCCGGCTCGCCAGCCGCTCGCGCGCCCAGTCGTCGGCCACCCGGCCCGGTGCCCGGCCCTCGCGGCGCACGCGCTCGAGCAACTCGACCACGCGCTCGCCGATCGTCGAGACCTCGCGCATCACCGACTGCTCGTCGCCCTGGCCGAGATGCTCGCGCGCGACGCTGACGATGCCGCCGGCGTTGACCAGGTAGTCGGGCAGGTACAGCACGCCGCGCGCGTGCAGCGCGTCGCCGTCCTCGGGCTGCGCGAGCTGGTTGTTGGCGGCGCCGCAGACGATCTTCGCGCGCACGCGCGGCACGCTCAGCGCGTTCAGCACCGCGCCCAGGGCGCAAGGCGCGAGCACGTCGACGTCGGCCGCGACGATGGCCTCGGGCGACAGCGCGGTCGCGCCGAAGCGCGTGACGGCCTCGTCCACGCGCGCGGCGTTCACGTCGGCCACCACCAGCTTCGCGCCGGCCGCGTGCAGGTGCGCCGCGAGATGCATGCCCACCGCGCCCAGCCCCTGGACGGCGACCGTCGCGCCCTCGACCGACACGCGGTCCAGGTGCTCGCGCAGCGCGGCGTCGATGGCGACGAACACGCCCCACGCGGTCTTGGGCGACGGGTCGCCGCCGAACGCCCCGCCGTCGCGCGGCAGCCCGCTGACGTGAGGCGTCTCGCGGCGCACGACGCGCATGTCGTCGGTGGTGGTGCCCACGTCCTCGGCCGTGATGTAGCGCCCGCCGAGCGACTGCACCGCGCGGCCGAACGCCGCGAACAGCGACTCGCGGTCGAACGATCCTTCGGGGCGCACGATCACCGCCTTGCCGCCGCCGAAGGGCAGGCCGGCCAGCGCGTTCTTGAAGCTCATGCCCTGCGCCAGGCGCAGCGCGTCGGTCAGTGCGGCGAGGTCGTCGGCGTAGTGCCACAGGCGGCAGCCGCCGAAGGCGGGCCCGCGCGCCGTGCTGTGCACCGCGACGATGGCCTTCAGACCCGAGGCCGCGTCGGTCACCAGCAGCACGCGCTCGTGCGGCGTCTGGCCGGGCAGGCCGAACAAAGGGGTGGCGGGAACGTCGGCGGAGGCGGGCAGCGCCCGCGCGAGATCGGTGATCGCGTTCATGTCTCTCGGCACTCGTGATGCGTGGATGGCGGCGCATCGGCGAAGGACGCGCCCTGGGCCCCGCGGCTCGTGACCGCGGGATGCGGGAGCTTAGCGTCGGCGCGCGGCCGGTGGCCTGCCGGCTTCGCATCGGCCGATGCCGCTTCGGCATGTCGCGCCGGCACGGCCGCCTTCACGCGCGGACCGCCGAGACTTTCATCTTGACAAATGAGACTCGTAAGTCTCATCATGCCCCATGACTACGGAGAGCTCCCCGATCCGCCCCAGCACGCGCGACGCGGTCGTGCGTGCCGCGATCGCGCTGTTCGCGGTGCGCGAAGGCGCGTCGCTCGACGACGTGGCCGCCGCCGCCGGCGTGGCGCGGGCCACGCTGTTCCGGCACTTCGGCAGCCGCGACGAGCTCGTGCGCGCCGCCGGCCTGCAGTCGCTCGCCGAACTCGAGGAGGCGTTGCGGCACGCCGACCTTGCGCGCGGCACCGCGCGAGACCGCCTGCTGCGGCTGCTCGAAGTGCTGGTGCCGGCGGGGCAGAAGCTGCGCTTCGTGTACCGGTGCGCCGATCTCGTCGACGACGACGCGCTGCTGCGCGCCGAGGCGCGCCTCGACCGTCACATCGCTCCCGTGCTCGAGGCGGCCGTGCGGGCCGGGCTCGTCGCGCGCGACCTCGGCGGCGTGTGGCTGTCGGAGGTGTTCGAGTCGCTGCTGTACGCGAGCTGGACGGCCGTCGCGCGCGGCGCGGTGGCGCCGGCCGATGCACCGCGCCTGCTGATGCGGACCCTGCTGCACGGTCTGGGCCGTGAGCCGCGGTCATGACGGCGAGCACGTCGCGCGACGACTTCGTCGACGAGATCCGCGGCGTCGCCCTGCTGGGCATCGCCGTGGTGAACGTGCCGTTCCTCGGGCTGTCGTCCGCCGGCTTCACCGCGGCGTCGGTGGCCGCGCCGCTGGACCGCATCGTGGCGATGCTGGTGGTGGCCTTCGCGCAGGCGAAGTTCTATCTGCTGTTTTCGTTTCTCTTCGGCTACAGCCTGAGCTACTTCGTCGACCCGGACCGTCCGGAGTCGATGCGCGCGTTCCGGCGACGGTTGTTCGGGCTCGGGGCCATCGGCGTCGCACATGCGTGGCTGTTCTTCGTGGGCGACATCCTCTTCGTCTACGCGGTGCTCGGGTCGATCCTGCCGTGGCTCGCCAGGCGTCCTGATCGCACGGCGCTGGCAGTCGCGGCGGTCAGCCTGGTCGTCTGGCTCGCGCTGCTCGCGGCCGTGGTCGCGGGCGCATCGGCCGAGCCGGCCGCGCGACGGCAGGCCTTGGCGATGTTCGAGGCATGGGACCACGTGTTCGCGCACGGCAGCTTCATGCAGGTCGCGGGCGCGCGCATGGCCATGTGGCCCGACGTTCTGCTGCTGATCGGCGTGCTCAACGGCCCGGCCGTGGTGGCCATGTTCTGCATCGGGCTGGTGGCAGGGCGCCGCCGCCTGCTCGCGTACCCGGCCGCGGCAGCCGCGTTGTGGCGGCGCGGTGCGCTGCTGGCGCTGGCCATCGGCCTGCCCGGCGGCCTCGTCTCGGCGTGGCTCTCGATGGGGCCGGGGGTCGACCCCGCCCGGCCGGATGCGCGGCAGCTGGCCGGCGTGGCCATCGGCTTCGTCACTGCGCCGGCGCTCAGCTGGGGCTATCTCGCCGCGCTCGCCTGGCTGCACGAACGTGCGCCGCGGCTGCTGGCGCCTTTCCGGCCGGCCGGCCGCATGTCGCTGAGCGGCTACGTCGGCGAGTCGGTGCTGCTGTCGTTCGTCTTCTGCGGCTACGGGCTCGGCTGGTTCGCCAAGGTCGGCGCCGCACCGGCCGTGGCGATCGCGGTGGCCGCGTGGGTTGTGCTCGACGTGCTCGCGCGGGGCTGGCACGGTGTCGCGCAGCGCGGGCCGATGGAGTCCGCGCTTCGGTGGTGGACTCGCCAGGCGCCGTCACGACGGCGCGCCTGAGGCGCGGCAGCCGCTGGCACGGCGCTGTGCATGGGATCTTGTGGCTCCGGCCGGCGCTTCGCGCCTTGACTTCGCTGCGCGAAGTCAGCCTTCGCCGCAAGCACGGCGCTACGCATGGGATCTTGTGGCTCCGGCCAGCGCTTCGCGCCTTGACTTCGCTGCGCGAAGTCAGCCTTCGCCGCAAGCACGGCGCTGTGCTTGGAGACGCTTGTGGCTGCGGCTCACGTCGGCTGCGCCGACATGAGCCTTCGCCGCAAGCACGGCGCTACGCGCCGTGCTTGTCCGCCTCGGAGGTGAAGGCGTCGGCGTAGAACTCGTCGGGCGGCAGGCCGCACTGCGCGGTGAAGTCGCGCCGGGCGGAGTCGACCATCACCGGCGCGCCGCAGGCGTAGACCTGGTGGCCGGACAGGTCGGGCAGATCGTCCATCACCGCGCGGTGGACGAAGCCGGTGCGGCCGGTCCAGCCGTCCTCGGGCTTCGGCTCCGACAGCACGGGCACGTAGCGCAGGTTCGGCATCGCGGCGGCCGCCTGCAGCGCCCAGTCGTGCAGGTACAGGTCGGCCTTCGAGCGGCAGCCCCAGTACAGCACCGCGGGCCGGTCGATGCCCTTGGCCTGCATGTGCTCGATGAGCGCCTTGATGGGCGCGAAGCCGGTGCCCGACGCGAGCAGCACGATCGGCTTGGCGGAGTCCTCGCGCAGGAAGAAGCTGCCGAACGGCCCCTCCATGCGCAGGATCTCCTTCTCCTTCATCGCGCCGAACACGTGGTCGGTGAACTTGCCGCCGGGCATGTGGCGCAGGTGCAGCTCGAGGCTGGCCGGCGCGGTGGCCGGCGTCTCGCCCGCCGGCGCGGCGCGCGGCGCGTTCGCCATCGAGTAGCTGCGCCGCGAGCCGTCCTTCAGGATGAACTCCATGTACTGCCCGGCGTGGTACTGGAAGTTCACGTTGGCCGGCAGTTGCAGGCGCAGGATCGCCACGTCGGGCGCGGGCCGCTCGATCTGCATCACGCGGCACGGCATCTTGAGCACCGCGAACTGCCCGGCGCCGGGCACGGTGCGCGCCTCGACCGTGCAGTCGGTCTGCGGCATGGCGCAGCAGGTGAGGATCCAGCCGGCGGCTTCCTCGTCGGCCGACAGCGCCTTGGACTGGTGGGTGCCGTGGACGACGCGGCCCTCGAGCAGGCGGCTCTTGCACGAGCCGCAGGCGCCGTCGCGGCAGCCGTAGGGCAGGCCCACGCCGTGGCGGATGGCCGCGGCGAGGATGGGTTCGTCACGGCTGACCTCGAACGTGCGGCCGCTGGGCTGCAGGGTGATCTTGAAGCTCATGGTCGGGGGAGTGGGGCAGGGGGTGCGGCCGGTACGATCTTCGCGATACGTACACTCGCTGCCGCGGCGCCGAAGGCGGACACGCCGGATTCTGCCCGCACCCCGAAGACACCTCCCGCATGAGCCTTCCCGCACGCTTTCGCCGGCTGCGTCTGCTGATCGTCGGATGCGGCGACGTCGGGCTGCGCGTGCTGCGCGAGCGCAGCGCTGGCGTGCGCGCCCTCGCGCTCACGTCGAGCCCCGCGCGCGCGGGCGAGCTGCGTGCGGCCGGCGCCGTGCCGCTGGTGGGCGACCTCGACGCACCGCGCACCTTGGCGCGCCTGGCCGGCATCGCGCATCGCGTGCTGCATCTCGCGCCGCCGCCGGCGCAGGGCCGCACCGATCCGCGCACGCGGGCGCTGCTGGCCGTGCTGGCGCGCCGCTCGCGGCCCGACGCGCTGGTCTACGCCAGCACGAGCGGCGTCTACGGCGACTGCGACGGCGCGCGCATCGACGAGACGCGCCGCGTCGCGCCCGCCACCGATCGCGCGCACCGCCGCGTCGACGCCGAGGCGCGCGTGCGCTGGTTCGGCCGCGCCTTCGGCGTGCGCAGCAGCGTGCTGCGCGTGCCAGGCATCTATGCCTTCGACCGGCCCGGCGGCGACCCGCGCGAGCGCGTGGCGCGCGGCACGCCGGTGCTGCAGCCGGGCGACGACGTGTTCACCAACCACATCCACGCCGACGACCTCGCGCGGGCGTGCCTGGCCGCGCTGTTTCGCGGCCGGCCGCAGCGCGTGGTCCACGCGAGCGACGACAGCGAGTCGCGCATGGGCGAGCACTTCGAGCTGGTGGCCGATCTGGCCGGCCTGCCGCGGCCGCCGCGACGCTCGCGCGCCGAGGCGGCGGCCAGCTTGTCGCCGGCGCAGATGAGCTTTCTCTCGGAATCGCGCCGGCTCGACAACCGCCGGCTGCGGCGCGAACTGCGCGTGCGCCTGCGCCACCCGACGGTGCGCGCGGCGTTCGAGGCCGCCGCCGCAGCGGCGCGCCGCTAGACGACGCTAGACGCCGCGCGAGCGGCGCAGCGTCTTCATGCGGTCGACCGACTGCACCTTCAGCGTCTGCGACGCCTCGCCGCGGCGGATCTCGATCGTCACCTCGCGCTCGGGCGCGCCGCCGGCCCACAGCGACTTGTAGAACGTCTCGAGCGCGCCGACCTCGGTGCCGTCGACCCGCAGGATGCGGTCGCCCGGCTGCAGCCCGGCCACGTCGGCCGGGCTGTCGGGGTTGACGCGCGCGACGCGCACCTCGCCGTCGCGCTCGACGCAGTTGACGCCGATCCACGCGCGCTCGCTGGCGCGCGACAGCCCGCGCGCGCGCAGCTCGGGCAGGATGGGCTTGAGCAGGTCGACCGGCACGAACATGTTGCCGGGCAGGCGAGGCTGGCCGGGGCCGAGCGCCTCGGTCACCAGCAGCGAGCCGATGCCCACCACCTCGCCGCGCGGGTTGATGAGCGCGGCGCCGCTGTGGTCGGTGCGAGGCGGCGTGGTGAACAGCGCGCCGTCGATGTGGTACTCCCAGTAGCCCGAGAACGGCCGGCGCGACACCAGCCGCGCCATGCTCACGTCGCCGTCCTCGCCGCCGCTGGCCACCAGCAGCGGCTCGTCGGCGATCAGCGCGGCGGCCTCGCCCAGCGGCGCGGGCTCGATGCGCAGCGGCGCGAGCGCCTGCACGAGGCCGAAGCCGGTCGCCAGGTCGTAGGCGACCACGCGCGCGGGCACCTTGCGGCCGTGGTCGAGCACGAGCTGCACCTGGTCGGCCTCGAGGATCAGATAGCCGATGGTGAGCACGAGGCCGTCGGCGTCGATGACGACGCCGGAGCCCTCGCGCTGCCGGCCGAGCGTCGCCGCCGAGCGCGCGTCGTCGACGGCCGTGGCCTGCAGGCCCACCACCGCGGCGTGTGCGCGCTGCAGCGCGCGCGCCTGCACCTCGACCGGGCTGGCCACCCGGTCCTGGGTACGGTCCTGGGTACGGTCCTGCGCCCGCAGCGCGCCCGACCCGAGCGCCGCCACCACCAGCGAGCCGGCGGCGATCGTCGCCAGCAGCCGTCGCCATGGCGACGCGACGTCAGACGCTGCGAACCGATGCGTCGAGATCCGATCCATCGCGGACTCCTGCGGGCCGATGCCTGCTGCAAGCATCGGCGATCGGCGGCGTCCCCGCAACGGGCGGGGGCATCGGCACGCCGCGAGGCGTGCGGCGCGGTCAGCGTCGGCCGAACGGCGACTGGCCGCGCCAGTAGCGGATCATCAGCCAGCCGCCCAGCATGCCGCCCAGGTGCGCGAAGTGCGCGATGCCGTTGGCCGTGCCGGTCACGCCGAAGAACAGCGCGAGCGCGCCGAAGACGATCACGAAGGTGCGCGCCTTCATCGGGATCGGCGGGAACAGCGGCATGATGGTGCGGTTGGGGAACAGCACCGCATACGCCAGCAGCAGCCCGTACAGGCCGCCCGAGGCGCCCACGGTCGGGAAGGGCGAGCCCGACAGGAAGGTGATCACGAGCTGCAGCGCCGCGGCCGCCAGCACGCTCGCCGCGTAGAACTGCAGGAAGCGGCGCGGTCCCCACACGCGCTCGATCTCGGCGCCGAACATCCACAGGCCGAGCATGTTGAAGAACAGGTGCAGCACGTCGCCGTGCAGGAAGGCGTACGTCGCGACCTGCCACGGCAGGAAGCCGCCGGCGAACGGCCACAGCGCGAACCACTGCTCCAGCCACGGGCCGAGCAGGAACTGCAGGCAGAACACACCGGTGTTGACGAGCAGGAGCGCCTGCGTGATCGGGGGAAGGGCGGGCATCGGGCGTGGGGGTCGGCGGTGGAGTCGGCTCTGGGGTCGGCTGGGGCGCTGGCGGCGGCGGCCTGCGGCGAGACGACGCCGCGCGAGGCAGACGCGACTATGCCAGCCTCGCGCCGGCCGCGGCCCGCGGGTGACCTCGGGGGCACGGCCGGCCGGGGGCTGCGCGAGGTCGTGCTACTGTGCAGGCCGGCCACCAGGCCCAGACCACCAACGTGACCGGAGAACCCACGATGAAGAAGACCTATGCCGGCGTGATGCAGCAGATCGAGACCTTGCAGGCCGAGGCCGAGAAGCTGCGCCGCCAGGAGGTCCAGGGCGTGATCCAGCGTATCCGCGAGGCGATCGCCGCTTACGGGCTGAGCGCCGCCGATCTCGGCTTCGGGGGCCGGGGCCGGCGCGCCAAGGCGGCCGCCGCCCCGAAGGCCAGGGCGCCGCGCAAGGGTCGCAAGGGACGCGCCGCGAAGGTGAAGTTCCGCGACGAGGCGGGCAACACCTGGGGCGGCCGCGGACCGCGTCCGCGCTGGCTGCGCGAGGCGCTGGCCGCGGGCAAGAGCCTGAGCGACTTCGCGGTCTGACGAGCGCCGGCCCGCGCGGCGGCGGGCGGCGGGTTCAGGCGCGCAGCGCGGCGGCCAGGCTGCGCGCGATCTCGCGCGAGACCAGCGGCTTGGCCAGCACCTCGGCCACGCCGGCCTCGCGCGCGCGCGCCGACAGCGCCGGCGTGACGTGCCCGGTCATCAGCACGATCGGGATGTCGGGCCGGATCTTGCGGATCTCGCGCGCCAGCTCCGAGCCGGTCATCTCGGGCATCGACTCGTCGGACAGCACGATGTCGAAGCGCGATGGCTCGGCGCGGAAGGTGGCGAGCGCCGCCGTGCTCGACGCGAAGCCCACCGGCTCGTAGCCGATCTCGGCCATCATCTCCTCGCCCAGGCGCACCAGCGCCTCCTCGTCGTCGACCAGCAGGACGGTCTCGCCGCCGCCCTCGACCACCGGCTCCTCGACCACCGCCGGCTCGGCGATGCAGCTCGACCACGGCAGGTACACGGTGAGCGTCGTGCCCGCGCCCGGCGTGCTCTGCACGTCGATGCCGCCGCCGAGGTCGGTGACGATGCCGTGCACGAGCGACAGCCCGAGGCCGGTGCCGACGCCGATCTCCTTGGTCGTGAAGAACGGGTCGAAGATGCGCTCGAGCACGCGCGGCGCGATGCCCACGCCGGTGTCGCGCACGACGAGGCGCACGTAGCTGCCTTCGGGCAGCCGGCACGTGGTGACGCCGAGCGGCGCGTCGAGCGTGACCTTCTTCGCCTCGACGCCGAGCGTGCCCGCGCTGCCCATCGCCTGCACGGCGTTGGCGCACAGGTTCATCACCACCTGGTGGATCTGCGTGGCGTCGCCGAGCACGGCCGCGTCGCCGCAGGCGAGGTCGCGTTCGAGCCGCACGCCCGCCGGCAGCGACGCGAGCACCACGTCGAGCGCCTCGCTGACCACCGCTCGCACGTGCACCGGCACGCGCTCGCCCATGCCGCTGCGGCTGAAGGCGAGGATGCGCTCGACCAGCGAGCGCGCCCGCATCGCGGCGCTGAGGGCGGCGTCGATGTGGCGGCGCAGGGTCGTGCCCTCGGGCGCGTCCTTCTGCGCCATCTCGCCGTAGCCGAGGATCGCCGCGAGGATGTTGTTGAAGTCGTGCGCGATGCCGCCGGCCAGGGTGCCCATCGCCTCGAGCTTCTGCGACTGGCGCAGCTGCTGCTCGAGCCGGTCGCGCTCGGCCTCGGCGGCCTTGCGGTCGGTGATGTCCTCCATCGAGCCGGCCATGCGGTAGGGCCGGCCGGTCTCGTCGCGCAGCGCCACGCCGCGCTGGCGGTACCAGTGCCACTGCCCGCCGTGATGGCGGATGCGGTACTCGACCTCGAAGTGCCGCGTCTGGCCGTGCAGGTGCGCCGAGATCGCGCGCCGGATGCGGTCGAGGTCGTCGGGGTGGTACTCCGTCATCTCGATCCACTCGCGCCGCGGGCGCAGCGGTTCGCCGGCGCTGGCCTGCACCTGCAGCTGCGCGCGCGCCGACAGGAACAGCGTGTCGGCGACCAGGTCCCAGTCCCACAGGCCCTCGTTGGAGCCGGCCACCGCGAGCTGGTAGCGCTCCTCGGAGCGGCGCAGCGCCTCCTCGGCGCGCCGCTGCGCGTCGATGTCGCTCACCGAGCCGGCCCAGCGCACGGCGCGGCCCTCGTCGTCGCGCACGACGATGCCGCGGAAGCGGACCCAGCGGTACTGGCCGTCCGGATGCATGACGCGGTACTCGCCGCGGTGCTTCAGCGGACGCCCCTCGAGATGGTCGTCCAGGTCGTCGAGGTGGCGCTGCGCGTCGTCGGGGTGGAACTTCACCAGCGCACGCCACTGCCCGCACGTGCGCGTGTTGCCGTCGGCCACCACGCCGCAGATGTGCATCGCGCGGTCGGAGGTGTAGATGCGGTCGCCGACCAGGTCCCAGTCGATGATGCCGTCGTTGGTGCTCGCCACCGCGAGCGCGAAGCGCTCCTCGCTCTCGCGCAGCGCCTCCTCGGCGCGCTTGCGGGTGTCGATGTCGCTGACCGACCCGGCCATGCGCACCGGCTGGCCGCCCGCGTCGCGAATGCACAGCGCGCGCACGCGGATCCAGCGGTACACGCCGTCGTCGTGGCGCACGCGGTACTCGCACTCGTAGGCCGGCGTCTCGCCGGCCAGGTGCGCGCGGATGCCGGCGGCGCGGCGCGGCGCGTCCTCGGGATGCACGCGCAGCGACTCCAGCAGGTCGTCCAGCGGCATCACCTCGGGGCCGGGCGGCAGGCCCTGCAGCTCGCGCGCGCGGGCCGACTCGAAGGCGAGGCCGGCGACGAAGTCCCAGTCCCACACGCCGTCGTCGGAGCCGGCCACGGCGAGCGCGAAGCGCTCCTCGCTCTTGCGCAGTGCGTCCTCGGTGCGCTTGCGGTCGGTGGTGTCCACGCTCACGCCGGCCACGCGCACCGGCTTGCCCGCGGCGTTGCGGAAGCACTGCGCGCGCGTCATGATCCAGCGCACCTCGCCGGAGTCGCGCAGCACGATGCGGTACTCGAAGTCGGCGCGCGAGCCGCCGGCGCCGATGATCTCGTCGCCCACCTTCATGACGCGCTCGCGGTCGTCGGGGTGCAAGGTGATGTGCGAGAAGTACTCGGCGCGGGTGGCCGGCTGCGTGTCCGGCGGCAGGCCGAACAGCTCGTTGAGCGTGCCCGAGACGAACAGCGCGTCGCTGTCGATCTCCCACACCCAGTGGCCGCCGCGCAGGCCCGACATCGCCAGCGCGTAGCGCTGCTCCGACTGCCGCAGCTCCTGCTCGGCGCGCTTGCGCATGTCGATGTCGCTCACCGAGCCGGCCATGCGCGTCGGCCGGCCCTGGGCGTCGCGCACGCACAGCCCGCGCACGCGCACCCAGCGGTACTGGCCGTCCGGGTGCAGCACGCGGTACTCGCTCTCGTAGTGCGGTGCGCGGCCGTCGAGGTGCGCGTCCAGCGCCTCCTGGCGGCGCGGCGCGTCGTCGGGATGGATCTGCAGGTTGGCGAACCAGTCGTCCATCGGCTCCGACTCGGGGCCGGGACGGCCGAACAGCTCGCGCGCGCGCGGCGACAGGAAGATGCGGCGCGTGGTCTGGTCCCAGTCCCAGATGCCGTCGTCGGAGCCGGCCACGGCCAGCGAGAAGCGCTCGCGCGTGGCTTCGAGCGACGCGCGCGCCTTGTCGAGCCGCGCGATCTGCCGCTGCAGGATCGCCAGCAGCAGCGCGGCCAGCGCGGCCAGCGCGAGCGTGCGGCCGACGGTGCCGAGCGACTGCGCGCGCCACGACGCGAGCGCCACGTTCACGTCGCGCGTGACGATCGTGACGAGCGGGTACTCGGGCACCAGCGCCAGCGCGCCGAAGCGCTCGACGCCGTCGACCGGGCTCTCGATGCGGATCGGCTCGGTCGGCCGCGACTTGCGCAGCGCCAGCATGCCGTCGAGCAGCGGGAAGTGCTGCCCCAGCGCCGACTCGACCTGCGGATGCCGCGCCAGCAGGCGGCCGTTGCGGTGCATCAAGGTGGTCTTCGTGCCGGGGTCGATCTGGATGTCGCGGTAGAAGCTCTGGAAGTACTCGACGCGGCCGCGCGCGAGCACGATGCCGGCGAACTCGCCGCCCGCGCTCTCGATGCGCCGCGCGATCGCGAACACCCAGCGGCCGTCGAGCGCGCTGCGGTGCGCGTCGCCCACGAAGACCGGCAGCCCCGCGTTGTCGCGCAAGGTGGTGAAGGCGTCGAGCTCGCCGACGTGCGCGGCGCGCTCGTCGAGCGTGAGCGCGGCCGACGTGCCGATGCGCCGGCCTTGCCCATCGATCAGCACCAGCCCGTCGGCCTGCACGAGGCCCACCGCCTGCTGGCGCAGGTACTCGCCGAGCTGCGGCGGCGACAAGGCGGACAGGCGCCCCTGCCGGTGCTGCTCGGCCACGTGGCGCAGGGTCACGTCGACGGCCTGCACGCTGCGCGCGGTCTGCACGGCCACGATGCGCGCCTGGGTCTCGAGTTCGCGGCCCGTGTCCTCGACGGCCAGGCGGTGGCCGCGCACGATGTCCCACGCGGCCAAGGACACGATCACCGCGATCAGCAGCAGCCCGATCCACGGCGCGCTGCGGCGCGTCCAGCGCCAGGGGGCCGACGTCGCGACGGCGGCGACCGCGTTCACGGCGCGCGCCGTGCCAGTTCGCGCACGGCGGCGAGCAGCGCCTCGCGCGTCAGCGGCTTGGGCAGCACGCCGGCCACGCCGAGCGCGCGCGCGCAGGGTCCGCAGCGCGCGACGGTGGAGAAGAAGGTGGCCGAGATGGCGAGCACCGGGGTGCCCGGATGCTCGGCGGTCACGCGACGCAGCAGCTCCAGGCCGCTGTCGCGCGGGTAGGGCACGTCGACGATGGCCAGCGCGCAGTCGGCGGCGTGCGCGTCGCAGGCGACGCTCCATCCCTCGGCGGCGAGCCACTCGTCGAGCAGCCCGCGCGTGGCCGGGTCGGCGCCCACCACGAGCACGGGGCGCGGCGCGGCGGTCGTCGCCGGGCCGCCCGGGTCGGTCTCGCGTGCGGTCGAAGTCGAGGGCACGTGCTGTCTCCGCGTCGCTGTTCGGCTGTCGTGATTGAAACGCAGCCGCCCCGGCCGCTGCATGAGGGTCGATCCGCGGTCGCGATTACGTTTGTAATGAAGCCGCGGAGGCCGCCGCGCCGGCGGCCGGGCCGCTGCCGGCGTACCACACGGCGGCCTGGACCCGCGAGCTGACGTCCAGCTTGTCGAGGATGTTGGCGACGTGGCGCTTGACCGTGTGCGGGCTCAGCCCGAACGCGCGCGCGATGTGCTTGTTGCTCTCTCCGGCGGCGATGCGCGAGAGGATCTCCACCTCGCGCGCGGTCAGCCGGCCGGCCGGCGCGCCGGGCGCCGGTCCGGTGGAATCGATGTGAAGGCTCATCATGGTGCGGCAGCGGTGAGTCGCGTCGGATTCGCGATGACGCCATTGAGCCACGCCAACGTTGCCACCGGGTAACGTGGACGCAGGCCGCCGATTACATCGGTAATGCGGCGCTGCAGCGAAACCGCGGCCGCGTGTCTTGGCGGGCGCGGGGGCGATTGCTACGATGGCCCGCCGTCCGCACGGAGCATCGACGGAAGTCGCATGGTGGAAGTCGTCACGCAGTTGCAGCCGCACGTCCTCGCGCTGGACGACGACCCCTCGATCCGCGAGCTGGTCGCCGACTACCTCTCGCAAAACGAGCTGCGCGTCACCACCGTGGCCAGCGGCAAGGAGCTCGACGCGGTGCTCGCGCGCGAGACCATCGACCTCATCGTGCTCGACCTGCGCCTGCCCGGCGAAGACGGCATGCAGATCGCACGCCGGCTGCGCGAGAGCTCCAGCATCCCCATCCTCATGCTCACCGGCCTGGCCGACGAGGCCGACCGCGTGATGGGCCTGGAACTCGGCGCCGACGACTACCTCACCAAGCCGTTCAGCCCGCGCGAGCTGCTCGCGCGCATCCGCGCGCTGATCCGCCGTGCGCGCGCGCAGGCGACGGTGGCCGACGCCATTGCGCGCGTGCGCGCGTACCGCTTCGGCGGCTGGGAGCTGAACATCGGGCTGCGGCGGCTGAAGTCGGCCGACGGCCGTGCGGTCGAGCTGACCAACGGCGAGTTCAGCCTGCTCACGGCCTTCCTCGCCGCGCCGCAGCGCGTGCTGTCGCGCGACCAGCTGCTCGAGCTCTCGCGGCTGCACAACGCCGAGGTGTACGACCGCTCGATCGACGTGCAGATCCTGCGCCTGCGCCGCAAGATCGAGCCGGACCCGGCCCATCCCACGTACATCCGCACCGAGCGCGGCGCGGGCTACGTGTTCGCGAGCGACGTCGAGATCGTGCGCTGACGACGCGCCGCGACGGCGGCGCCGCGTTGCATCTGAAATCGCACATGCGTGCGGTGAAACCTCGCCGCAACGCCTCCCCGTGACGATGCCACCCATCCGAAAGGCATTCACCACGAGGAGCTGCCATGGACACCCGATTCGAGCGCGCCCTGACCCGGCTGGAACACGGCGACCTGCTGCGCATCCAGCGCGGCCTGGGGCAGAGCATCGCGGTCTTCGAGGGCCTGGTGTGGATCACGCAGGACGGCGACGCGCGCGACATCTTCGTGATGGGCGGCGAGACCTTCACGCTCGACGCGCACGGCCCCGCCATCGTGTACGCGCTGCAGCCCTCGCGCGTGCTGGTGCTCGACGCGCTGCGCAACCCCGAGGGCCGTCCGGCGCGCGGCTGGCGCGACCGCATCGTCGACGCGGTCGCGGCCCTGTTCGGCCGCAAGCGCCTGTCGATCGAGCTGCACCACCCGGCCGCGGCGTGAGGATCGCGATGGACGGCGGGCCGTTCGCCTCGATCCGCACGCCGGCGCGCGTCGTGCCGGCGCCGGCGCCGCGGGCCGTGACGGTGCGGCCGGTCGGGCCGCACGACGCGCCGCGCCTGGCCGAGCTCGTGCGCGGGCTGTCGCCGCAGTCGCGCTACCAGCGCTTTCACGCCGGCGTGCGCGAGCTGTCCGCGGCCACCCTGGCGCGCTTCACGCGCTTCGACCCGCGCTGCGAGATGGCGCTCATCGCCACCTTGCCGCTCGACGACGGCGACGAGATCGCGCTCGGCGAGGCGCGCTATGCCGTGGTCGACGGCCGGCGCGACGCGCGCGAGTTCGCCGTGATGGTGACCGACGAAGTGCAGGGCCTCGGCCTCGGCGCGCGCCTGCTCGGCGCGCTGGTGCAGCACGCGCGCCGGGCCGGCGTCGGCACGCTGTTCGGCGACGTGCTGCGCGACAACCTCGCGATGCTGGCGCTGGGCCGCAAGTTCGGCTTCCTGCCGACGCGGCATCCGGGCGACGCGCGACTGCAGCGCCTGCAGCGCGTGCTCGCCGCCGGCCGCCTGTACGACCCCTCGATGCAGCGGCTCGCCGTCGCGGCGGGCTGCGCCACACCCCGATGAACACGATCGCCACCACCCTCGACACGCCCGCCGGCGTCGCCGCCGCGGTGACCGGGCATCGCGCCTACCTCGTGCGCTTCGCCCGCCAGCGCCTGCACGATGCGGCGCTGGTGGAAGACGTGGTGCAGGACACCTTGCTGGCCGCGCTGCAGGGCCTCGAGCGCTTCGCGCACAAGGCCTCGCTGCGCACCTGGCTCACCGGCATCCTGCTCAACAAGATCGCCGACAGCGTGCGTCGCGACCGGCGCTCGCCGCGCGCGGAGACGGGCTTCGACACGGTGCACGACGACACGACGCACGGCGACGACGAGCACGGCGCGCACGACGAGCCGGTCGAGTGGCGCGACCCCGAGCGGCTGCTCGAGGGCCGCCAGTTCATCGGCGTGCTGCGCGAGCTGCTGCAGACGCTGCCGCCGCAGGCCGCACAGGCCTTCACCTTGCGCGAGATCGACGGGCTCGACAACGACGAGGCCGCGCTGCGCATGGGCGTCACGCCGTCGCACTGCGCCGTGCTGCTGCACCGCGCCCGCGCGAAGCTGCGCCGCGAGCTCGAGAAGCGCCGCATCGCGCCACGTGGCGCGATGCTGACGAACTAACGGCGCCACGCGGCGCGGTGCCCGCGAACCGGGGAGAACTCTCCGCGACGATCAGGACGCCGCGGCGCGCCCGGCCGTCGACATCGGCGCGCGGCGCGCGGCCGTGATCAGGCGCCACGGCGCGATCCACGCGTCGACCTGCGGGCTGCGCGCCTCGCCGGTCAGGCACCACAGCACGAAGTGCTCGCAGTTGTTGCTCGCCACGCGATAGCGGTTCTCGCCCAGGCGCGAGCGCGCGCGCTCGACGACCTGGTGCGGCGCGAAGCGCGGCACGGCGTGGCGGCGCACGCTCCAGCCGCGGCCCTGCGCAAAGCGCTCGAGCGACACCTCTTCCACCGGGCCGGCGCGCAGCGCGCGCGAGAAGCCCGCGTAGTGCACGACGCGCCCGTTGCCGACGTACACGCCGTGGTGCACGAAGCCGCGGCGGGGCGTCACGAGGTGCGCTCCGAGGGGCGGTTCTTCTGCGGCGGACTGCACGGCGGTCTCCTGTACGGCTCGGCAAGGCTCAGGGGTTCATGGCCCTGCAGCTTCGGTCGTTCAAGTTCACCGTCGATGACGACGCGCACGACGCTCGATGACAGGTGAAACCGGCCGCGCGGCGCGCGGGCGAAATCCTCGCCGCGCGGCGGCTACTCATGGGCAAGGCGTGACCGGATCGCAATGCAAGCCGCGGTGGCGCCCCTCATCGTCAACCGAGACCCACTGGAGATTCACATGCACACCTTCAAGCAACTGATCGTCGCTTCCGCCACCGCCTTCGTCGCCGCCGGCGCGTTCGCCCAGGAAGCCACACCCGACACCTGGATGAAGGCCGCCGCCGACAAGAGCCGCGCGCAGGTCGCCGCCGAGATGGCGCAGGCCCGCAAGGACGGCACGATCAAGGCCGTGTCGGCGACCTACGACTTCGTGACCATCGTGCCGGCCGTCAAGTCGCGCGACCAGGTCCGCGCCGAAGTGCTGGCCGCCCGCGACAGCGGCGAGCTGGCCGCGCTGAACGGCGAGGCGCAGGAGTTCCGCGGCTTCCGCCAGCCGGTCTACGCGAAGCACTGAGCCCCTTCGGCCTCAGCCCCCGCCGGGCGCGCGAGAGCGCGCCCGGTTTCGTTTGACCCCCGACACCTTGACTGCCATGCCGCCCACCATCCCGACCCAGCGCCCCCGCATCTCCGCCCACGGCGCCACGATCGCGATCGCGATCGCGGCGCTCGTCGGCGGCGTGATCCTGATGATCCAGGCCCCCGTCGAGGCGGCCGTCTCGCCCGCGTCGTCGGCGCCGCCGGCCATGCCGGTGAGCGTGGCCGCCGTGCTCGAGCGCAAGGTCGCGCACTGGAGCGAGTTCTCCGGCCGGCTCGAGGCCGTGGGCTCGGTGGACGTGCGCTCGCGCGTGCAGGGCTACATCGAGTCGGTGCACTTCAAGCCCGGCTCGCTCGTGAAGAAGGGCGACACCTTGTTCGTGATCGATCCGAAGCCGTTCGCCGCCGAGCTGGCGCGCGCACAGGCGGCGGTGGCGGCGACCGAGGCGCGACGCGCGCTCGCCGACGCCGAACTGGCCCGCGCGCAGTCGCTGCTCGATGACCGCGCGATCTCGCAACGCGAGTTCGACGAGCGCCGCAACGCCCAGCGCGAGGCGCAGGCCGCGCTGGCCGGCGCCCAGGCGCAGCTCGAGATGGCCAGGCTGCAGCTCGGCTACACGCGCATCACCGCGCCGATCAGCGGGCGCATCGGGCGTGCCGAGGTGACCGAGGGCAACCTCGTCGCCGGCGGCGCCGCGAGTCCGGTGCTCGCGACCATCGTGTCGGTGTCGCCGATCCATGCGAGCTTCGAGGCCGACGAGCGCAGCTATCTCGCGCACGTGGCGGCTTCGAGGACGGCCGGTCGCGCGGGGGTGTCGGTGCAGATGGGCCTCGCACATGAAGCCGGGCATCCGCGCAGCGGCACCATCGAGTCGGTCGACAACCGGCTCGACCCGCGCACCGGCACGGTCCGCGTGCGCGCGGTCTTCGACAACGCCGACGGCACGCTCGCGCCGGGCATGTTCGCGCGCATCCGCCTGGGCGGCGGCGAGCCGGCCGACGCCGTGCTGATCGCCGATCGCGCGGTGGGCACCGACCAGCACAAGAAGTTCGTCTGGGTGGTCGGCGCCGACAACAAGGTCGCGTGGCGCGAGGTGACGCTCGGCCCGGTGGCCGGCGACGGCCTGCGTGTGGTGCAAAGCGGCCTCGCGCCGGGCGAGCGCATCGTGGTCAACGGTGTGCAGCGGGTGCGTCCCGGCAGCGTGGTCGCGCCGACCATGGTGGGCATGGCCGACAAGGCGCAGCCGGTGGCGCAGGCCGCCGCCGGCTCGCGTTCGTGAACCGCGAGGGCCCGTCGCCGTGAAGCTGTCGCATCCCTTCATCGACCGTCCCATCCTGGCGGGCGTGCTGTCGATCGTGATCTTCCTGGCCGGCCTGCTGGCCGTGTGGAAGCTGCCGGTCTCCGAGTACCCCGAGGTCGTGCCGCCCGCCGTCGTGGTGCGTGCGCTGTACCCGGGCGCCAACCCGCAGGTGATCGCCGAGACGGTGGCGTCGCCGCTGGAAGAGGCGATCAACGGCGTCGAGGGCATGCTCTACATGGGCTCGCAGTCCACCGCCGACGGCCAGCTCACGCTGACCGTCACCTTCCGCCTCGGCAGCGACCCCGACCTCGCGCAGCAGCAGGTGCAGAACCGCATCGCGCAGGCGCTGCCGCGGCTGCCCGAGGAGGTGCGCCGCCTCGGCGTGACGGCGGTGAAGAGCTCGTCGGACCTGATGATGGTGGTGCACCTCGCATCGCCGAACGACCGCTACGACATCAACTACCTGCGCAACTACGCCGTGCTGAACGTCAAGGATGTGCTCGGCCGCATCCACGGCGTCGGGCAGGTGCAGGTGTTCGGCGCGGGCGACTACTCCATGCGCGTGTGGCTCGACCCCGACAAGGTCGCCGCGCGCGGCCTCGCCGCGGCCGACGTGGCGCGCGCGATCCGCGAGCAGAACGCCAACGTCGCCGCCGGCGTGATCGGCGCGCCGCCGGCGCCGGCGGGCACCGAGTTCCAGCTCGCGGTCAACGCGCGCGGCCGCCTGCAGACCGAGGACGAGTTCGGCGACATCGTGATCCGCACGTCGGCCGACGGCGCGGTCACGCGGCTGCGCGACGTGGCGCGCATCGAGCTGGGCGCGGCCGACTACGCGCTGCGCAGCCTGCTCGACAACAAGCCGGCGGTGGCCGTGGCCATCTTCCAGGCGCCGGGCTCCAACGCCATCGAGGTGGCCGACGGGGTGCGGCGCGCGATGACGCAGCTGCAGGCCGACATGCCCGAAGGCGTGACGCACCGCATCGTCTACGACACCACGCGCTTCGTGAAGAGCTCGATCGAGGCGGTGGTCGGGACCTTGCTCGAGGCGGTGGCGCTGGTGGTGCTGGTGGTCGTGGTGTTCCTGCAGACCTGGCGCGCGTCGATCATCCCGCTGGCCGCGGTGCCGGTGTCGATCGTCGGCACCTTCGCGCTGATGCACGTGTTCGGCTTCTCGGTCAACGCGCTGTCGCTGTTCGGACTGGTGCTGGCGATCGGCATCGTGGTGGACGACGCGATCGTGGTGGTCGAGAACGTCGAGCGCAACATCGCCATGGGTCTGTCGCCGCGCGAGGCCACGCGCAAGGCGATGGACGAGGTGAGCGGGCCGATCGTCGCGATCGCGCTGGTGCTGGTGGCGGTGTTCGTGCCGATGGCCTTCGTGTCGGGCCTGACCGGGCAGTTCTACAAGCAGTTCGCGCTGACCATCGCGATCTCGACGGTGATCTCGACCGTCAACTCGCTGACCCTGTCGCCCGCGCTGGCGGCGCTGCTGCTGCAGCCGCACGGCGCGCCGAAGGACCGCTTCGGCCGCGCGATGGACGCGCTGTTCGGCCGCTTCTTCCGCGGCTTCAACGGCGCGTTCGCGCGCGCGTCCGACGGCTACGGCCGCGGCGTCGGCGCGCTGCTCGCGCGCAAGGGCGTGGTGATGGGTGTGTACGCGCTGCTCATCGGCGCGGCGGTGTTCGTGTTCAACGTGGTGCCGCGCGGCTTCGTGCCGGCACAGGACAAGCAATACCTCGTGGGCTTCGCGCAGCTGCCCGACGGCGCGTCGCTCGACCGCACCGAGGGCGTGATCCGCCGCATGTCGGAGATCGCGCTGCAGCACCCCGGCGTCGAGTCGTCGGTGGCGTTCCCGGGCCTGTCGATCAACGGCTTCACCAACAGCCCGAACGCCGGCATCGTGTTCGTGACGCTCAAGCCGTTCGAGCAGCGCCGCACGCCCGAGCTGGCCGGCGGCGCGGTGGCCGGCGCGCTGAACCAGCAGTTCGCGGGGATCCAGGACGCGTTCATCGCGATCTTCCCGCCGCCGCCGGTGCAGGGGCTGGGCACGATCGGCGGCTTCAAGCTGCAGATCGAGGACCGCGCGTCGCAGGGCCACGAGGCGCTGGCCGCGGCGGTGCAGGCCTTTCTCGGCAAGGCCTACCAGACGCCGGAGCTGGCGGGGCTGTTCTCGAGCTACCAGATCAACGTGCCGCAGGTGCAGGCCGACGTCGACCGCGTGAAGGCGCGCCAGCTCGGCGTGTCGGTCACCGACGTGTTCGAGACCATGCAGATCTACCTCGGCTCGCTGTACGTCAACGACTTCAACAAGTTCGGCCGCACCTACCAGGTCAAGCTGCAGGCCGACGCGCAGTACCGGGCGCACGCCGAGGACATCGGCCGGCTGAAGGTGCGCAACGACCGCGGCGAGATGATCCCGCTGGCGGCCGTGCTGTCGGTGCAGCCGGGCTACGGGCCCGATCGCGTGAGCCGCTACAACGGCTACACCTCGGCCGACGTCAACGGCGGCCCGGCGCCGGGCTTCAGCTCGGGCCAGGCGCAGGCCGCGGCCGAGCGCGTCGCGAAGGACACCTTGCCCAAGGGCTTCGCGTTCGAGTGGACCGAGCTCACCTACCAGGAGATCCTGGCGGGCCACACCGCGCTGGTGGTGTTCCCGCTCGCGGTGCTGCTCGTGTTCCTCGTGCTCGCCGGCTGGTACGAGAGCTGGACCCTGCCGCTCGCGGTGATCCTGATCGCGCCGATGGCGCTGCTGTGCGCGATCGGCGGCGTGTGGCTCACGCGCGGCGACAACAACGTGTTCACGCAGATCGCGCTGGTGGTGCTGGTCGGCCTGGCGGCGAAGAACGCGATCCTGATCGTGGAGTTCGCGCGCGAGCTCGAGCGGCGCGGGCGCGGCCTCGTCGAGGCGGCCGTCGAGGCCAGCCGGCTGCGCCTGCGGCCGATCCTGATGACCTCGATCGCCTTCGTGATGGGCGTCGTGCCGCTGGCCGTGTCCACCGGCGCCGGCGCCGAGATGCGGCGCGCCATCGGCGTGGCCGTGTTCTCCGGGATGCTGGGCGTCACCTTGTTCGGCCTCGTGCTCACGCCGGTGTTCTATGTGCTGCTGCGGCAGCTCGCGCGCCGCTTCGAGCGCCGGCCGCGCGCCGGCGGCGCGGCCGTGGCCGCCGACGTGCCGGCGGCGCCGCGCCACGACTGACGCGCGATCGCGCACGGAGTGCCTTCCCATGCAGACACCTTCGTCCCCCCCTCGCGGCCGATCCGCGCTGCCGCTCGTGCTGTCGCTCGTGCTGTCGGCCGCGCTGCTCGCGGCGTGCAGCGTCGCGCCGACCTACCAGCGGCCCGACGCCGCGGTCGGCGTTGCGTACAAGGAGTCGATCCCGCCGGCCGAGTCGGCCGCGTGGAAGCTGGCCGAACCCGCCGACGGCGGCGACCGCGGCCGCTGGTGGACCGCCTTCGGCGACCCGGTGCTCGACCGGCTCGTCGACGAGGCCGCCGCGGCCAATCCGTCGCTGAAGATCGGCTTCGCGCGGCTGCAGCAGTCGCGCGCGATCGTGCGTGCGGTCGACGCCGACCGCGCGCCGCAGGTCGGTATCGGTGCGGGCGCGACCCGCTCGCGCCCGTCGCCGGCGTCGCTCGGCCTGCCGGCCGACGCCGACGTGACGCCGCGCACCGTGTGGCGCGCGCAGCTGTCGGCCAGCTACGAGGTCGACCTGTTCGGCCGCCTCGCGTCGGCCAGCGCCGCGGCGCTGGCCGAGGCCGAGCGCGACGAGGGGCTGTACCGCTCGCTGCAGCTCGCGATCCAGGCCGACGTGGCGCAGACGTGGTTCGCGCTGCGCGGCGTGCAGGCCGAGATCGCGCTGCTCGACGGGACCGTGGGCCTGCGCGAGCAGGCCCTGGCGCTGCTCGAGCGCCGGCTCACGGTGGGCGAGATCGCCGAGCTCGACGTGGCGCGCGCGCGCACCGAACTCGCCACCACGCGCGCCGAGCGCGTGGCGCTGCAGCGGCGCCGCGCCGATCTCGAGCACGCGCTGGCCGTGCTGCTGGGCAAGGCGCCGTCGGAGCTGTCGGTGCCGCAGGCGCCGCTGCGGTTCGCGCCGCTGCACATCCCGGCCGGTCTGCCGTCGGCGCTGCTGGAGCGCCGGCCCGACATCGCCGCCGCCGAGCGCGCGATGGCGGCGGCCAACGCGCGCATCGGCGTCGCGCGCGCGGCGTGGTTCCCGCGGCTCACGCTGACCGGCCTGCTGGGGCTGGAGTCGGCCGAGTCCGGCGACCTGCTGCGCCGCGCGAGCCGCAGCTGGGCGCTCGGGCCGCTGGCCGGCACGGCGTTGTCGATGACCCTGTTCGACGGCGGCCGTCGTCGCGCCGACGAGGCGGCGGCGATGGCGGCGTTCGACGAAGCGGCGGCGGGCTACCGGCTCACCGTGCTCGGCGCGCTGCGCGAGGTGGAGGACGGCATCGCCGCCGTGCGCAGCCTGGCGCAGCAGGCGGCCGAGTTCGCGCAGGCGCGGCAGTCGGCGCAGCGCGCGGCCGAGCTGTCGATGCGGCGCTATCGCGCCGGCCACGTGAGCCATCTCGAGGTGATCGACGCCGAGCGCCAGGTGCTGGCGGCGCAGCGCTCGCTCGCCCAGGCCGAGCGCGAACGTGCGCTCGCCGCCGTGGCCCTGGTGCGAGCGCTCGGCGGCGCCTGGGACGCGTCGGCCCCCGTGGCCACGGCCGTGGCGGGGTCGCCATGATCCACACAGGAGCCAGACGGATGAAGATCGACGACACGGTGGCGCTGGTCACCGGCGCCAACCGGGGCGTGGGCGAGGCGTTCGTGCGCGGACTGCTCGCGGCCGGCGCGCGCAAGGTGTACGCGGCCGCGCGCGATCCGGCCAAGGTCGCGGTGCCCGGCGCGGTGCCGCTGCGCCTGGACATCACCGATGCGGCGCAGGTGGCCGCCGCCGCGCGCGAATGCGGCGACGTGAGCCTGCTCGTCAACAACGCCGGCGTCGCGCAGCGCGGCACGCTCGGCATGCCCGAGGCGCTGGAGGTGGCGCGGGCCAACTTCGAGACCAACGTGTTCGGCACGCTCGCCGTGGCGCATGCCTTCGCGCCGGTGCTCGGCGCGAACGGCGGCGGCGCGATGGTCAACATGCTGTCGGTGCTGAGCTGGCTGAACATCCCGTCGGTCGGCTCGTGCGCGGCGTCGAAGTCGGCGCTGTGGGGGCTGACGAACGGCCTGCGCAACGAGCTGCGCGCGCAGGGCACGCTCGTCGTGGGCGTGCACGCCGCGTTCATCGACACCGAGATGGCGCGCGGCATCCCGGCGCCGAAGATCACGCCCGAGGTCGTGGTGCGCCAGGTGATCGACGCGCTGGAGGCCGGCCACGAGGAGGTGCTCGCCGACGTGGTGACGCGCAGGACGAAGCTGGAGCTGTCGACGCAGCGCGCGCCGTACCTGTTCGAGGCGGGGCGGCGCTGAACGCGCCGGCCGGGGCTTCGGCCCCACACGCGGCGCGCCGCAACGGTTGTGCGAAGATCGCGCCCGCGGCCCGGGTGACGAAATCGGTAGACGTAGTGGACTCAAAATCCACCGCCGCAAGGCGTGCCGGTTCGAGTCCGGCCCCGGGCACCACCACCTTGCGATGAGCCAGCGCTACAAGACTCTCGAAGACGCGATCGGCGGCACGCCGCTGGTGCGGCTGCAGCGGCTGCCCGGCGCCGACATCGGACGGCGCGGCAACGTGATCCTCGGCAAGCTCGAGGGCAACAACCCGGCCGGCTCCGTGAAGGACCGGCCCGCGATCAGCATGATCCGCGGCGCCGAGGAGCGCGGCGAGATCAAGCCGGGCGACACGCTGATCGAGGCCACGTCGGGCAACACCGGCATCGCGCTGGCGATGGCCGCGGCGATCCGCGGCTACCGCATGGTGCTGATCATGCCGGAGGACCTGTCGGTCGAACGCGCGCAGACGATGAAGGCGTTCGGCGCCGAACTGATCCTCACGCCGCGCTCGGGCGGCATGGAGTACGCGCGCGACCTGGCCGAGCAGATGCAGCGCGACGGCAAGGGCCGCGTGCTCGACCAGTTCGCCAACGCCGACAACCCGCGCGTCCACTACGAGACCACCGGCCCCGAGATCTGGCGCGACACCGACGGGCGCATCACGCACTTCGTCAGCGCGATGGGCACCACCGGCACGATCACCGGCGTGTCGCGCTACCTGAAGGAGCAGAACCCGGCCGTCCGCATCGTCGGCGCGCAGCCGGCCGAAGGCTCGCGCATCCCGGGCATCCGCAAGTGGCCCGAGGCCTATCTGCCGAAGATCTACGACCCGACCCACGTCGACGAGCTGGTGCTCGTGAGCCAGTCCGACGCCGAGGAGATGGCGCGCCGGCTGGCGCGCGAGGAAGGCCTGTTCGCCGGCATCTCGGCAGCCGGCGCGTGCTGGGTCGCGCTGCAGATCGCGGCGAAGGTCGAGAACGCGACCATCGTGTTCGTGGTGTGCGACCGCGGCGACCGCTACCTGTCCACCGGCGTGTTTCCCGCCTGAGCCCGGCGTGAGCGGGACCGAGGCCTTCCGCTACTGCCCGCGCTGCGCGTCGCCGCTGGCGATGCTCGAGGCCGCCGAGGACGGCGGGCCGAAGACGCGGCTGCGCTGCGCGGCCTGCGGCTGGACGCACTGGAACAACCCGACGCCGGTGCTGGCCGCCGTCATCGAATGCGCCGACCGCGGCGGGCAGCTCCTGCTGGCGCGCAACGCGGCGTGGCCCGGCAAGATGTTCGGCCTCGTCACCGGGTTCATGGAGGCGGGCGAGTCGCCGGAGGACGGCATCCGCCGCGAGGTGGCCGAGGAGACCGCGCTGGCGGTCGAGTCGCTCGCGCTGCTCGGCGTGTGGGACTTCCAGCGCATGAACCAGCTCATCGTCGCGTATCACGCGGTGGCGCGCGGCGAGATCCGGCTGTCGCCCGAGCTGGCCGAGTACCGGCTGTACGAGCCGTCGCAGGTGCGCTGCTGGCCGGCCGGCACGGGCTACGCGCTGGCCGCCTTCCTGCGCTCGCGCGGCATCGAGCCGCAGTGGTTCGACTGGGGCCAGCGGGCCTGAGCCTAGAATTCCCGCAACTCACGAGGTTCACGATGGACGCGAACAAGGAACTCGACACCCGCGGGCTCAACTGCCCGCTGCCCATCCTGAAGGCGAAGAAGGCGCTCGCCGACATGCGCACGGGCGAGGTGCTCAAGGTCGTGGCGACCGACCCGGGATCGGTGCGCGACTTCCAGGCCTTCGCGCGCCAGACCGGCAACGACCTGGTCGAGCAGACCACGGTCGGCGAAGAGTTCATCCACTTCCTGCGCCGCCGCTGAACGCGGCGGGCGCCGCGGCCGCTCAGCAATAGCCGTTGAGGTACTCGCGGAAGCCCGGTCCGAGCTGCGGGTGGGCGAGGCCGAGCTCGACGTTGGCCTGCAGCCAGCCATCCTTGCTGCCGCAGTCGTAGCGCTTGCCCTCGTAGCGGTACGCGAACACCTTCTCGCGTCGCAGCAGCCCGGCGATGCCGTCGGTGAGCTGGATCTCGCCACCCACGCCGCGCGGCTGCGTCTCGATCTCGTGGAAGACGCCGGGCGTCAGGATGTAGCGCCCGGCCACGCCCAGCCGCGACGGCGCCGCCTCGGGCGCCGGCTTCTCGACGATGCGGCTCACGTCGATCAGGTTCTCGCGCACCGGCGTGCCGGCGACGATGCCGTAGCGTCGCGTGTGCTCGGGCGGCACCTCCTGCACGGCGAGGATCGACACGCGCCACTCGCGGAACTGCTCGACCATCTGCGCCATGACCGGCGGCTCGCCGACCATCAGGTCGTCGGCCAGCAGCACCGCGAACGGCTCGTGGCCCACCAGCCGCTGGCCGCACAGCACCGCGTGCCCGAGGCCGAGCGCCTGCGCCTGCCGCACGTAGATGCACTCCATGTCGTCGGGCTTCACGCTGCGCACGACGTGAAGTAGTTCCTCCTTGCCCGCTTGTTCGAGGGCTGTCTCCAGCTCGAACGTCATGTCAAAGTGGTCCTCGATGGGTCGCTTGTGGCGGCCGGTGACGAAGATCATCTCTCGAATGCCCGCGGCATACGCCTCCTCGACGGCGTACTGGATCAGCGGCTTGTCCACCACCGGCAGCATCTCCTTGGGCTGGGCCTTCGTGGCCGGCAGGAATCGGGTGCCGAGACCTGCGACGGGAAAGATCGCTTTCTTGACGAACATTTGCTTACAATCCGCGGGAAGTCGAAGTCATTCTGGCACGCAGGTCTCGCGTCGCCGTGACCGTCACGACCCCCAAGACGCATGGACCTGCTGATCGTCGAACCGCTCGAAGCCGAGGTCATGGACTGGCTCGGCGAGCGCTATCAGGTGCGCTACGCCCCTGAACTGGCGCGCGATCCGCGGGGCTTCCGGCAGGCGCTGTACAACGTGCGCGCGCTGATCATTCCGCCGTCGGTGGCGCTCGATGCGCAGGCACTGCACTACGCGCCGGTGCTGCGCGCGGTGGGCCGCGTGAGCGCGGGCGCCGAGAACATCGACCTCGACGCCTGCGGCAAGGCCGGCGTGGAAGTGGTGCGCAGCCTCACCGCCACGGCCAACGCCGAGGCCGAGTTCATGGTGGGTGCGTTGCTGGCGATGCTGCGGCGCGTGCCGGTGGTGGGCTCCGACGGTCTGCTGGTCGGCCGCGAGCTCGGTGCCTGCACGGTCGGCCTGATCGGCATGCAGCCGTCGGCGCGCTCGATGGTCGAGCTGCTGTCCGGCTTCGGCTCGCGCGTCGTGGGCTACGACCCTTCACTGCACGCGACCGACGGCCTGTGGGCGCGCTGGCGGGTCGAGCCGCTCGGCCTGCGCGAACTGCTGGAGCAGTCCGACGCGGTGTGCGTGCAGCTCGCGTACTACAGCCGCTACCACGGGCTGCTCGGCGAGCGCTTCCTGCCGTACTGCCGGCCCAACCAGGTGATGGTGTCGATCGCGCACTCCGGCCTGTTCGACGAAGCCGCGCTGGCCGAAGTGCTGGCCAGCGGCCGCATGGCCGCCGCGTGGTTCGACAGCCTCGAGCCCGGCGCGCTCGACCCGGGCCGCCCGCTGCACGACATCGAGTCACTGCAGGTCACGCCGCGCGTGGCCAGCACCACGCGCGAGTCGCGCACGCGCAGCGCGTGGGCGGTGGCGCGTCGCATCGACGAGCTGCTGAGCGCCGTGCCCGGCGTGCTGCGCAGCGAGTTCAGGCAGACGAACCCAGGCGAGTCGCTTGATCTCGCAGGCGGCGAAGCGTCGCCGTGAAGTCGGCCAGCCGCTGACGCTCCTGCTCCACCACCGCCGCCGGCGCGCGCGCCACGAAACTCTCGTTGCCGAGCTTGGCGCTGGCCTTGCCGACCTCGCCCTCGAGCCGCGCGATCTCCTTCGCCAGCCGCGCGCGTTCGGCCTCGACGTCGATCTCCACGTGCAGCGCGAGGCGCACGTCGCCGTGCACCGCCACCGGCGCGGTGGCCGCGACGCGGGCGAAGGCCGCCTCGTCGTCGAGGGTCTGCACGTCCGACAGCCTGGCCAGCGTCTTGAGCAGCGGCGTCGCCTCGGCGACGAACGAGCGCCCGCCGATCGTCACCAGCGGCACGCGCTCGGCCGGTGAGAGATTCATCTCGCCGCGCAAGGTGCGGCAGTGGCCGACCAGCGCCTTGAGTCGCGCGATCCACGCGTCGGCCTCGGGGTCGACGCGCTCGAGCTGCGGGCGAGGGTAGGGCGCGGTGACGATCGAGTCGGACGAGCCGGGCGCCTTGCGTCCGGCCACCACCGCCACCGTGTCCCACAGCTCGGCGGTGATGAACGGCGCCACCGGATGCAGCAGCCGCAGCACCGTCTCGAGCACGCGGATCAGGGTGCGGCGCGTGGCGCGCTGCTGCGACTCGCTGCCGCCTTGCAGCTGCACCTTCGCGATCTCGAGGTACCAGTCGCAGTACTCGTCCCACACGAACGAGTAGAGGGCGTTGGCCACGTGGTCGAGCCGGTACTCGGCGAAGCCACGCTCGACGGCCGCTTCCACGCGCTGCAGCTCGCCGCTGATCCAGCGGTCGGCGGCGCTGAAGCTCAGGTAGCCGTCGAAGGGCTGGCCGGGTGCGCACTCCTGCTTCGTGTGCTCTTTCAGGCCGCAGTCGTGGCCGTCGGTGTTCATCAGCACGAAGCGCGTCGCGTTCCAGAGCTTGTTGCAGAAGTTGCGGTAGCCCTCGCAGCGCTTGCTGTCGAAGTTGATGTTGCGGCCGAGCGAGGCGAGCGCCGCGAAGGTGAAGCGCAGCGCGTCGGCGCCGTAGCCGGGGATACCTTCGGGGAACTCCTTCTTCGTAGCCTCGCGCACCTTGGGCGCGGTCTCGGGGCGCCGCAGGCCGGTGGTGCGCTTGGCCAGCAGCGGCTCGAGCGCGATGCCATCGACCAGGTCCACCGGATCGAGCACGTTGCCTTCGCTCTTGCTCATCTTCTGGCCGTGCGAGTCGCGCACGAGGCCGTGGATGTACACGTCGCGAAACGGCACCTGCCCGGTGAAGTGCACCGTCATCATGATCATCCGGGCGACCCAGAAGAAGATGATGTCGAA